>JGI24021J15306_10005770_pt1 | contig 14754 bp, 5 predicted proteins | sample Ectturendosymbi1_FD_15306 | JGI IMG/M metagenome (IMG submission 15306)
AACACTGCCTGTTAGTGTTGAACAAAAACGCCTGGAACAGGAACAGAGCAAGTTGTGCCAGCGGTCAACTGTTCACAGCTGCATTTGCTCATCAGTGTAACGCAAATAATTTTTTTTTGTTGGGAACATTTTTTGTTGAAAAGTAAATACTTTTGTTGTCTAAAAACAAATTGTTTTTGTTGTTGAACTTTTTTTTGTCACGCCGTTGCTTCAGTATCACCATGCCAGTGTTTCTGTTGTAGCCTGCAATGCATAACTTAATTCCAAATAATGGTGATGCAGCACTGTTTAACAACACTGTTTCACTGAAAAACATCGGATTTTAAGAAAACTTAACAGCGATTACCTTCAAATAGAAATCGTCATTGCCGTAACGCCGATGAGCCATAGAAAACCCCGTGGCTCATGAGTGTCACAGCGCCAATGTGGCCCTTTGCAAGACTCAACAGAGAAAGACTGTAGAATTTCATTATGCATTGTATGTAAAAAGAGCATCATTGACATGGTGACATGATGAGTCATGGCATGACAACGAGTACAGTTTTTCAACAACAAAGTAAAGCTCTTTTCAACAACAAAATATCTTTTTCACCAAAAGAGGTTTTGAACAAAAAACATTTAATTCCAGCAAGCAATAACAGTTTTTTCTTGCCTACAATAAGAAAACGTTTTTATCTCATCATCAAGATTGATTTCATCAAAAAAATTTCTTTTCAATGAAAGAAATTTTTTCGGGATAACACTGATGAGCCACCATACAGTTATCTTATATTGTTAAATTGTGCAGCTCTTTCAGCAAGCTCGTGTTACTACCGCAGTGGTAAGCAGTGGTACGTTTTTAGTATTGATTGTTTTTTAGACATTTTTTTCTACTTCATTTTTTTCTAGTCTTTAGTTTTAATTGCTTTCTGGATATTTTCAAAATTGTTTTCTAGATTTTTTGCTTTCAGATTCAATAAGGACGATCAAAAGAACAAAGACTCAACTTTCGTCGAAGAACTACCATCAAAACTTTGAGATTTAATAAACGATTTTGTTTGAAAAACTTGTACAGAAACCAATACATTTCTGTGCAATCTATACATAATGTGATTGCCTGATCACGAAGTTTCGCTTGTATTTGAAACCCCTTGCGGAGTAACTTCAACAGATAGTGACATTGGCAAAATTCCAGAAATTTTTACGCAAACGTATAAATTTAGTTGTCTGTATTTTTAGAAAGGTTTGAGTTGACACAGTGTTTCGATCTTGTTCACAAGCAAAACATAAATTTGATCAAGGCATTACAGTGGACGTCTACTGAAGTTTCAACTGAATTTGCAGTGGTATTGCAGCACATGGTGATGTTTTGCGTTTGTTTTAACTATTAAATTAATGCAATAAAACTTCAAGAACTTACCTACGATTATAAGGCTTGGGGGGTACCGACAATGAAAAAATGGTAGTTCTGGAAATGCTGCTTTTTATATCCGATATTGAGACGTGTTGTACAAAATAACCTCTGTGATGTTTTGATAACGACTTTGTGGATTTCGGCGTCAAATGTTTAATGCCTGACGACTTTCCACGGAGTTACTGCTGGGGAGTCCAAATATTCTTTTCGATACAATGCTAAGGGCTTGAATTGCAAAAACCTTATTTTCTTTTCTTCTGCTACTTTTCCGAGGTAAGTTTATAGAGCGTTTCTACACATTTAAAGCGCTGTGATTTCCTCGCCGATGAAACAATGTGAAACAGGGATCATCAGACTAATTACTGCATATTTACTTTTTCTGAAACAGTGATAATAAATTATTTTGCACATACACTGGTGTACTTGTGTTTATTCCAACGGAGCACTGCATTGATATGTCATTAGACCGTCACATTATGAACGGACAGTATCGATACCACCAACCTATCCCGTTTTTCCATCAATCGGAAACAACCGAATTATCTACAAACAAAAGCAGGTGAGACCTAATATCTACCTGCACTATAGTAAGGTTCGTTGTTATCTTGATTGCATCTGCGAAATGATGCTGTAGAATTAAAACTTTTTCCAGAATTTTAACTGGCAAAATTCTAGGCAAACCAACAAATGCGACAGCAACAACCGACTGTTTCTGAAGCAACAGAATGAAAAAATTAAATGTAACTCATTTTAAGCATTCTCAAAAAAACGAATAGCAATCGGGTAACAAAAAATGCCCTTAGTATTTTTGCATTACTATTAATTTCATGTGATCTGTTACTTTCATAAGATACGTTATTTTCATGTGGTGTGTAGGCTTCGCAGACAACTTTTTCCAGTATTTCGTAAATGTTTGGTTCGTTGTTTGTGCTTTCTTAGCAAATATTAATTTGTTTGTTACTAAACTATTATTGCGTAATTCTTTCCAAGGATATTTTTACATCCATTACTAAAGCGGGTTAAGATGTTTTCACAATAGTATCTCGTTGCGAATTCAAAGAACAGCCGATGATTCTCAAGCATTTTTGTAGCTTCGTGTTTGGCTGGAAAACCCACCTAACAGTTTGTTTGACTTGTTTTTTGTTTCTATGCACAGAAGTAGAGATCAACGTTTGGTTATTTTCGTCAAACTTCTGCTTTCCTTCTTTGGCGACCATTCTGTTTATAAGTTGCTACCGATTACTGTATGTGAAACGGATTACCTTTAAAAAAGTGCACAGCTTTTTCCACAAAATTATAAGTTTGTACCGCCTCGTGTAAAAGGTAAATATGCAGTCGACGAGTAAGCCTTTTGGTTGGTGCTCTGGTGAACTTCGGCTTTTAAGAAACATTTGCCGAGTAAAGCTTTGTTTGACTACATCTGCAAACTTTGTTAGCATACTGGGAGAAGTGAAAGCTTACTAAAGCTTTGGCAACCTTAAGATGACATAGTGCGTAGTTGGGATACCAGATTAGTGCTCTTGGAATAAGTAGGACAAAATCTCAAACGATTATAAGGCTTGGGGTCAAACACACGTGAGGCCCAAACTACCGAGATGATAACGCAGGAGCTTTTTTTAGTAGACATTGCACCAATAAAGCATAAATTTGTGGTTTAGACCAGTGGTTCCCAAACTTTTTCGAGCAGTTACCCAAATCAAGGTAGCGATTATGTTTTATTACCCTCGATATTTCGCAGTGACCGCTCATAACATAGAACAACATTGTGGTTTTATTTCTGCGTCACTCTCTGAAGAATTGCATATTGCCACCGGGGGTAATTTACCCCCTATTTGGGAACCACTGGTTTAGGCTTACGTTGACGTTCACGTCCACTTCGGAAGAAAGCAAGATATCCCTTTCTTTTTCTTGAAGTTATCATCACGCAGCCCAGTTTTTAGTATTTATAACACAACCGATCTATGACAAAACCACAGCTTCAACTTGGTACAGATCCCAGCGCATGAACTGCGGTATTCAGCCTCTCACAAGAAAACAATGATCTACGCATTCAAACACTTGCTAAAAATGAATGGAAAACAAGTGAGGTGCAAGAAATTTGAACAGCTTTTGACTACTCCAGTTTAATAGGTTTTCTCCACTTATCCTTATATAGCAGCCGTATAATGCAAAAAACTGCTGAACTTGAAAGTCAGCGATTTTTGGGTTCTAATGGAGAAAAACAAAAAGGGCGTTCGAAAATGTTAGTTGCATTTGACTAGATTTCATTTTAAAAAGTCACTTTTAGGGTGATGCGGAAATTGTTTGAGGAGAGAAAAGAACGAAAATTGAAAACTAGAGAAAGAGAACGATGAATCTTTTCAAAACTGGCCGGGCTGCCTCCGCCTCCTTAGTAACATTTGGTGCGGATCCGTATGGAGAGTGAGACCTGTAGCGTCAGTGGAGGAGTTGAAAAGATTGGGTCAGATGGCTTCGATCTAAAACTCACGCTTCAAGGACATAAGGGTGAGCTTTTGAGATTTGTATCTGTAAAGTCGCACCAGCACCTTTTCTGGAGTTTGTCATTGCAAAGTTGTTGTTTATGTTTACAGCCCATCAACCGTTGGGAAACCAAACGAAAATGTTTGTTTTGTTTCTTTAAGCACTAAATCACAAAGCTTTGTAAAAAATGAAAAGCATGAGACCCACTTTCAGAAATAAACCATCACCGTTGGCACCCATTGCCTAAATTGAGTAAATTTTTTTTCCAACCTCACCGAGGCTTATTGACACGTTTTAGGAGCACAGGCACAATTCATCAACTTAGCAATTGTTCTCAAGCTCATCGGATCGAAAAACGAGCTTTGTGTTTCGAAAAGGAATTATTTTGTCAAAACAAACATAACTCCCTCCAAAATTGTGGAGGTACACATGCTAACAATACCAAAACGGCAGGAAAGCTGCGACAATTCCGACAGTAGCCCTTGTTGGCGGTCGGTTGAAGATCAGAATCGTATTCTGCTCGAAGCTTGCTGTTCTACAGGCAACAGAAGTAAATTAAGGCGAGACATGAATATATGTTATTTTCAAATATATTTGTGTAGTTCAACGAAACCAAAGGACCAGAAGTCCGAAATGAGCAAATAATAATTACGATGAGAATTCCGATCACAAACAAAAAAAGTTTTGTGCAATACTGTTGCAACTGCATGTGCAAATTCTCTTTTGAGAATAATTTGAGCACAATAGCGTTTCTTGTCACACTTCACATCTCCCTGCTCATGTTGGCTTTTTTGTTACACGTCGGATACGCAAAACCAAATTGGGCAATTTTCCCCCCTTACTCGAAAAATAAAAAAATTATGTAAATTTCGAAACGACTGCTGAACAAAGCTCATAAAAATCAGCTACTGAAAGAATCAGCTTTGAGCGTTAATTCAAAGTATTTCTACAATTATGCTGAAAAGTATCTTGTCCAGCGTTGATCAAATGGACCTGAGCAGGGTTCACATGCGTTAATTGATAAAATAAGATTTATTCATTCAAAACCATTATCAATTCGACACATTTTGGTATTGCTGTAAAAATGCGTAGCGCTGTTAGGAGATGAACAGCATATATTAATTGATTGGTTCAGATTTATTTATAAGTAAAAACCAGTTAAAAGCTCTGGTTTTCTGTAGGATTTCGAGGAATCAGACGACTGTGCTCTGCTTTCATCTTTTTGCGATGATTCAAACTTGCTCGTATCTGTATTTCTTACTTACCCCGTTGTGGAGTGTAGGTACTTGAAAGTAGAAATCAGAAATAAACTGTCTTCATATACGGGCTGCTTTTGAAATGAGTTAGTGTCGGTATATGCTTTTATCTTGTGGGTTTATTAAAAGCAATAGTCATAACCTAATCACAAGCTAATCATGAGCGTCGGAAGGATTTTTTCCAGGGGGGCCAGTAGGGAATTTTCCCAAAATTTTTTCCAGGGGCGGCCAAAAGCAGTAAAAATTTTTTGCCACTCGGAATTGAAAAAACAACCTTTTTTGCTAATAATTTCACAATCCAGGGGGGCCAAAGCCCCCACTTCCGACGCCCATGAAGCTAATATCAGTTAAAAATTTGTAGGGAGTGCTCAGTACGATGGGGTGGTATAAAGTGGGGGCAATATCGTTATGTATGTCACAGAGCCATGTGGGCACATTTCCGCTGCTGAAGAAGAAAGCTATCAGTTTTCTAAACGTTGACAGCAACGATATGCTAAAGCATTTTTGTGTGAAGATTTGCTAAATTTCTATTTTCAACACACCTTTTTATCGCCTGAAATATTTTAAGACGATCTTCAGCTTTGCGTGAATTTCTTAACATATAGTTTTTGTTTGTGTGTTTACCTTTTTATTTGTCACAGATGCTCAAAAATTTAAAAAACCGTGGGCACAAGATTGCAATATTTTTATCCTAATTCAAACGTTTTATGCATGATTGTTTTCACAACGTAACTGCAATTTGAATACTTTTAAACATTTTTATTTCCTTAACACGCTGCATTTTTCGCTTTCGTTTCATGAAAGTCTGAAAAGCGGAACATTAGCCGTTTGTTAAAGCAGTAAATTCCATTACTTACCAAGTGCTTCAATGGCTGCGACATTAACGTAAAATTACGGGTGATACTTATGTTAGACGCCAACCAGACTTCAGCAACGACTAAGCTTTGCATTTACATTTGAGAAGCCTTTTGCTTCCAGACCGTGTTAACGGTTTGTCAATAGTCTTTTTGAAAATTAGGTCGGATAATTCTTTAATCAAATCCACAGTTGTTTTGTTTCTTTGGACATGAGTATCGCAGTCTATTTGTTTGTGCACCACACTGTTCGAATGTATTTACGGTGACGCTGTTTTCTCATCATAAAGCTCTGGAACGAACGCACAGGCTCTTCAACTGGTACAGACCAGTAGATCTACATACGAAAAACTTCCTGTTTTTTTATACCATTGTTTAAACATCAGTAACACTTGAAAATACAAGAAATCTAAGAAGTTTGATAAATCCGTGGTTAGGCTGTTAGGTCAGAAACACGAACGTGCTTACTCCCATTCATTTATTGATGTAACAAGTAATGCATGATGACATTTTGTACTAGGAAAGCACAACTTTAGCTTAAAATTCAAACGAACCAACTGCTCTTGATAAAAACCAAATTCTTTCAAAACATGCAATCACCCTGCTCAGGTAACAAGGGTGGCGCACCACCCCTGGGTATTTTTTTTGTTGATTTTATATGCCTGGAAAAATGCTAGAAACCTGTGCTTCCATGACTTTTCCTTATTTTCAGAGACTAATGGAATGGTTCCAGAGTTATTTAGCAAAAGTGTTCCTGAAAACCTGTATATTTTTATAGGGGTACTATACTACCCATGGTTACCTGACGTGTAGCACATATCGGACACTTTCCTAAGTCAACATTTCAATGTACAAAACCTATTTGACCAGATATGACCACCGGTACCTTATATGTGAAGAGTCTTCCTACACCATGAATTGATATGAAAAAAACGGATCTGACACGTGCATGACGTTTTCTACGCACAAACAAAAAATCTCCTCTGAAAAGTCCCCTTTTGGTGGTACCTGCACAAAATTTTTATGCTATGTATGCTTCACTGGGAAAGTAATATTTTGTTGCGAATGTGATTAACAATGGACGTATGGAAGTAAAAAATCTTTTGGTATGGAAATAGTGGATGTCACGTGTCCCAGGAACACATGAGAAAATTGGATGGCATTACACCCCCCGTTTCCTGACTTGTTAAGCATTTTAAGGTTACCTGAGCAGGTACAGCTCTTGCCACAAAACATGCTGAAGTACAAACAGCTGCAACACCTGTTTTAGCAAAAGCATCTACTTGAAACCGAAAATAATGTAATGCGTTCAATTACTGAACAACAGTTGAAAAGTGTGGAACAAATTTGCTTGTTTTTTTTGCTACTTCAAAAGAATGAACTGCGTCAACGAGTATTAAAGTGAACTTTTGTAAAAGTACCACTTTTTCTAAATTACGAGCGTTACTCAGTAGACTCTAAATGAAATTTACATCCAGGATTAGAGCTCCAGTGATGAACATTGAATAAGCTGACATAACATGAAAATATTTTCACTCCATTGTCATTTTTATGACATCATCGACTTTCAGCTAGGTTCAACTGTTGAACATGCTGACGTGGCTCCGAAGGCTTTGAGTAGAAGGACACACGCACGTCAGTCGTAAAGTCGCGATTCTACGAAGCAGACAAACTTGTAATCTCTTCAACCGTGGTAGATCTCGAAATAATTTCCCGGATTTGAGAGAAGAAGACCTGTCAAAAATGTCGGAACATAAACTATATCAAAATCGTCTTTTCCGTATTTGGTTATGCCGACGGTAAACAAGCGGCTTTGCCGATCCTGCACAAGTACGAGCAAGTGTAAATGACATGGCAAGGCCTTGGACAGATTTTAGCTTATTTTTGTCAAAACGATTCGAAAAATTTAAGGTCATACCAAGTCTTCATCATTTTCAGCAATGCATTTTACTTACGTTTTTATGTGCATGCAAGCCGAATGCTGAATGTTGCAAAATTAATGATGCTATTTATGCCAAAGCATTGTAGGTTACTTTTTATTTGTCAAATTGTTTCATTAAATCAATCAAAAACCTTGGCATCATAAGCTTGTCTTTATGTAGGGCGTGTGGTTAACTGGTGTTTCCTTATTCAGTTCAAAATTCTAAGAATTTTTTTCACTAGCTACGAACTTGAAAAAATATTGTATCAAAGTTCGGCACTGAAAAGAAAAGAAATGCTCAGTTAAAACTCAAACTCATGTTCGCTGTTTTTCATCAACAAATTTGCTCCAAAACAGTTTTTTATTTCTATTCTCGTAGGTTGCCATAAATGTATTGGAATCTTTAAGTGAAGTTGATCCCCAAAGCAAGTTTGTCGGACGACACCTTACGCTTAATTTGGTCAACAGCACATTTTATAATATGCGAACAAACTGTGTAAAAGAGGTGGTTAAATCAGAAACATTTTTCCACTTCGAAAATAATAAAGAGCCAGTTTATTATGCAGCATTTGATGTTTCGGTGTTGCAACGTATCACAGCCTTAATAATCATGATTTTTTTTATTTACAGAGTTTACACAATGTAGCTGGCATGCAGGTCAATGGTCTGTCAGGTGAAACACTGCATAGTCCCTAAAAATCAATTCGTAAAAAGGATATAAAACGTAAATATACAAATCATTTATTTCAATTTTTTGAAGAAACAAATCGTCACGTGCTTTGGTAAGTAAACGCAACTGTTATTTATTCCGAAACATTGCCATTGAGACCCGCAAATGTTTGTTGAACAACATGCAATTGAACCTCTGTCAAGTTATCTTTGAAGTTGACTGTCAGCTCAGCTTTTCAGATTAACTCGCTGAATTTGCCAACGTGATTGCAATCTTTCGCCCCAAGCATTTGCAGGATGAAGGCTAATTGTGACATGTCAGACTTCGCACATTAAATCTACCGAGAAATTCGACGGTTTTCAATTTCTCGGAAGAGAAGCTCGCTCTAGTAATTGCACGTTGTCAAGTCAAAACAAGCATCATGAAAGGAAATTAAAATGGTTCTATCTCGTTTACCGTCACTCTGACGGAAATAAGAAAAATCTGAGTTTCGAACGTGATGTTCAATTGTTGGTGGCCAAGCATTCAAATCAGTCCCTCTAATTCAGACCTGATTTTGATGTACCGAAAGTCGTGATTACAGTACTTTCAGAGCGAATCTTAATTTCTTACGATGTTAGCTTCGATCTTTGACCATCCCATGAAACCACTGATTGAAGATACTATGCAACGCTACGCATGAAATAGAAATGTTCGAAGGGGCTGTTCACTAAAATGTCATACGTCCCAACTTGGCTGTATTTACCTTTGATCTAGATTAAAACAAATAATAATTCATTGTCTTTATTTCTGATGCAAAATCCGTTTTCAAACGTAACCAATGCAGCTGACTTGTGTATTTGTTTTAACCAAGCACATGGCAATGCAAATTTGTCAACCTCAGAAGCCCCGCAAGACCCCTCTGTTAAAAAATTGCAATCACTTTTTATCCAACAAACACAAATCACAAAATTTCAGCAATATTTGCCGCTTGGAGAGATGCCAGGTGGTGTCGCCAGCACGACCTTGAGACCTTTCAAGGTTTCGTTACGAATGGGATGGAAAGCTTAGCCTATGCAGGGTGGAAAGCTTATGTTCTCACATATTTGTCAAAATAGTCCATAATGCATGGATAGAAATAGCAAAAGAACATCTCATTACTATGCAACCTCTGCTTCGAGCAAAACACTTTTATCAAACTCAAACCGGCATTGTTGCGACAACAGCAATAGTTTCCTCGTGGTTATGTTTTACATGAAGGATTTCATCGGAGCGACTGGTTTTTATTTTGAAGTCAAAATAAAGCTAAGCTATAAGTTGCAACCATTACGCAGATCAAATTCAATTTCACCTGCTTTTCTACGGCGACAAAATTTGACATGGCCGAAAGTTTGCAAGAAAAACGAAATGACATATTTCTGGCTTATCTTCGAAAAAAGATATCGGGGAACGTAGCAATTGGCTAATGGTTATAGGTTATGCGACTTTTTGCCAATAATCTCTTTGCTGCACTTACACTTGCAGGCTCTCAATGTATTTCCGAGTTATCTTTTTATTTCCATTGCCACAGACGCAACCAGACACTATCTGAGAATAACAATGTTGATAAAGATTTGCTTACGCAATAGACTTCTGGAAGCAATTCTCTTCTGTGAAATACTTCGATAAAATCACGACCGTTTGGGAGAAACCAGATTTGCAAAAAAAACAGTTACGTCAGTTGAGGAGAGAATTTCTTTTTAATATATCAGGTTTTTACTACCTGGTAAATGGATTTAATTAACTGCAACAAGTCAATCACTGCATATTTCACTGAAAACATGTGTTTTTCCTTAATGGTCAGCTTTTGTGCAGTTTCTGTGAACTGCATGAAAACCTGAATCTTGACGTATCTTTTAAACAAATGAAGATTACTATGCATATTTATAACTTAAACAGATCAAACGTAACATTAAGCAGTCAGCAGGTGTAGCATGTCCACATGAATTGAAAGAAATATTATCCTCTGCCTGCTTAAAATGGTGCGTTGCTTCGCTTAAATGGCACGAAAGACAAACTCTGCATAGAAAACATTAAGTGCACAGTTACGTAACACGAACGCACTGACTAAAACAAATAATAAATTTCAGCGCATAAAAATGCACATGTGCTTAATCAGTCTTTTACTGACACAACCATGAGTTGAGACGAATGAATACAGTGCGACTGGTTAAGCTGAATGAGCAAAGTGCAACAGTGAAAGTTAAGCCAAGAACAAACCCAATGTCACCTAATAAAGAATTGTTTTGACCGCAATTGTCCCGACAAATCAAGAAGCAGCAACGGATGATAAGTTGACAATTATTGTGATTTGAAAAAACGGTATGCTGCGTTAGTTAAGTTGTAAACCTTTAAAATAACTGTCGGAAAGAATCTAAAAGTTTCGGAAGCGAATTTTGTCACACAAAAAAATAAAATACAACCATCGCCTTTGAAATTCAACCACAATCATTCGTGTAAATCAGAAGTTCCCAACCTTTCTCTTAGCATGTACCCCTTCAGCATTTCGACAGATGAGCATGCGCCCCTAAAGTTTTATATGACAAAAATGCTGAGTAAATTTTAAAAAATCCGCTGAATTTCTAACAGAATTCTCTGATTTTTAAGACTGCAAAAGCAGACTGCATTTTTCGTTTTAAAGTTAATTTTGTTGCGGCTGTACGATAAATGTACCCTTGATATGGGCAAATGTACCCATGGGTAAATGCACCCCAAGCTGGGAATCTCTGGTCTATATATTACCTGCCTTCTGTTTTCATTTCGGGGCAGGCGGTTGACAGACCTGGACACGTGGTTGTGAAATCGAAAAAAGCAGGACTTATCCGGTTGAACCTGAACGTATGTTTACCATAATAATTAAAACGAAATTAAACACCATAGAAAGCAAGCTAAGAAAAATGTAGAATGCATTTTGTTTTTGAGGTTGTGCAAAGAAGTCGTCAATGTTGTTTCATATAAAAAGGGCCAAGCAAAAGAAACCAAAGTTCCACTACAACGCTACGACACAATTGCGATCTGTGAGGAGCAGCAGTCTGTAAAGAATTGTGGTCTGTGGAGATGTATAGAGATAACCTACTTGGCCCGGGGCGTTGTCGTTCATGCGGATGTATGGGAAGAAGTCAGGGTTTAGCTGATGGGAAATTAATTTGTCAAAAAATAAAAGCGTTTTTATGGGCCAAAATTATTCGTGCACAAGGTATCAAACTGCAGGAAATCGTTCGCATTTCCACCAGCTCATCTGATATAACTGTTATTTGCAACAGCTACGCCGAATTTTGATTGCATCTACAGTGGAAAATGAATCTGTAGCGAAAAAAACTAACAGCATTAACATTTAGATTTTACAGAACAATCAACAGTGATGTGCTTGCACATTACAATTTTCTCTCTGGTTTTCTGTAACCAGAATTCTCTGTTAGAACATCAAGCCAGAACTGACTGCATCAGCGTTATCAGGTGAAAAGTAAAACTATTTCTTTAACTTGATGAGCTACAGTTGCTTTGAAAAACGAATATCAGGCGACTGTGAAGTTGTCATTGTACGTCTACCAGATGTTTTACACTACGTGAGGTGGTTGTTCGGCAGGTATCTGACAGACAAATATCCTAGCACAAATGTCGCATTGTCTAAAATACAAGTGCCCTTTCCGCATGGGCAGTATATTCAAACTTCATCAATCTTCGGACAGATTTCTCTACCAAGCGATGTGAGTATTTGCATTTGAGAAAGGCCATTTTTAGTCATGGTTCAACCTAAAAATTTTTTTGGTTGAATAGGAAAACAAAATAGACAATTGTTGTATTAATGCTCGAATGTAGCTACATGGACTTAATATATACATTAATGAAAATATTTGATTTTGTGCCGTTACCAGCAGGGCAGATGTTGCTTTTATTGACATCTGAAAGATGCCTATGCAACAGTTTCATGATTCACAAAAGTCTGTTCACTCACAACAAGCACTCAGAATTTTACGTACACTGTTTGGGAAAAACTTATTTTTAAGCAAGTTTCTTTGAATAATAAAAGAAATCCCAAATATCATTTTGGGAAATCTTCAGATGTTTACCGTCACTGACTGCTTGCTTCAGCCGTTTTCAGGAAGTTTGGTAAAAGCGCATACACAACTTTTGAAATATTTTTAAAAACAAAAGCAATATCAAACTACAGTAGGAACTGAGTCGTCTCCTAAAGCTTTTCAAGTAGCTATTCATTGTTTACAGAGCCCGACGCAATAATTTGACATAACAACGCAATGTGAGATGTTTATTCGATGATACACACTCTTACTGCTATAGCATATTCAACAACCAATTTTATTTCTTTTAAATATTGGATTTTTTAGTTGTGTAGAGTGGTTCAGGGCCGTAAATAGTAGTCTGAAATTGGAGGAATTTTTGTTTCAGAATTTAGCTTTGAACAAAGGTGTTGGAAGAAGTATATCTGACTGGAAACCACATGGCCCGCGCTAAACCGGTCAAAAATATTTCATATAATATCGGAGTCTGTAAGGTCCTGACTATTGTTCAAAACGTATCTTCAGAGATAAGTGAAAAACCATCAGCTCTGAGAGTCTATGTGTCGAACACCCGGTTGGGTCAGAATCCTGGAAATGAACGTCGACTCAGGGACTGATGCAAAAAATATTAGTCAAAAACTGAATGCAAATCGCAATAACTTTGCAAATATTCAAAGAAAAAACCTTAGCATGCGTTTGTATGCCAAATTCAGCACCTTTCGTAAAATTTACGACATTTATGTGAAAAAAGTCAAAATATTTTACCTGTGCGGAGTTGAAGTTTGGAATGTTCCTCGTAGTAGCGCTCAGCGATCTGACACAGATGTAAAGATCTGGGACAAATGTAGCAAAAATAATTGAGATAAAGGTAACAAAAAGATCTGAGACAAATGTAATAGTAAGATCTGAAACAGATGTAACAATAGGATTTGACACAGACGTAACAATAATATCTGACACAGATATAACAATAGGATCTAACACAGATGTAACAATAAGATCAGACACAGACGTAACAATAAGATCAGACACAGATGTAGCATTAAAATCGGACACAAATGTAACAAAAAGATCTGACACAGATGTAACAATAAGATTTGACACAGATGTATCAGAAATATCTGACACAGATATAGCAAAAAGATCAGAAACAGATATAAGAGTAACATCTGACACAGATGTAACAATAAAATCTGACACAGATGTAACAATAGGATCTAACACAGATGTAACAATAACATCTGAAACAGAAGTAACAATAATGTCAGACACAGATGTAATAATAGGATCTAACACAGATTTAACAATAAGATCTGAAACTGATGCAAGAGTAAGGTTTGACAGAGAAGTAACAATAAAATCTGACATACATGCAACAATAAGACCTGACACAGATGCAACAATAAGATCTGAAACAAATGTAAGAGCAAGATCTGACACAGATGTAGCAAAAAATCGGACACAGATGTAGCAAAAATCTGACACAGATGTAACAATAAGATTTGACACAGACGTAACAGTAATATCTGACAAAGATGTAGCAATAAGATCTGAATCAGATGTAAGAGTAACATCTGGCACAGATGCAACAATAAAATCTGACACAGATATAACAATAGGATCTAACACAGATGTAACAATAACATCTGAAAGAGAAGAAACAATAATGTCTGACACAGATGTAATAATAGTGTAGGAACTGGGGTTGTAGATTATTGTAGAGGTCCCTCATAGTTGAGGGGTCAACCTAGTTGTTGCAGGAGCACAGGTCGGTCTCCCAACTAAGCAACCTAACGTCTTGAAGTTGCCAAGCCAAAGAAAGGCAAATTAAAAGGCTCTCACCACTTTGTCCGCTAATAACTCTCCAGTAGTACTCTAAGTTCACTGCTTCTTTCCATTATATTCAGATATTCAACAAAAACGCGGATACACTTGAGCGTAAAGCCAGAAACACGTAACGTAACGGTTCGATGTAGAGTCGGAATTAGAATGACGACGAACAAAAGCGTTGGGCGTTCGAATGCCCAACAGGAAACAGCGAGCATCTGCGGTTATCTAGGTTTGCAGGCTATCATGTCGGCGGTCGGACTGTTCGCAAACAAGTACATCGCGTTGAATCACCAATGGAATATTACTGGGAAT
>JGI24021J15306_10005771_pt1 | contig 14752 bp, 10 predicted proteins | sample Ectturendosymbi1_FD_15306 | JGI IMG/M metagenome (IMG submission 15306)
CCTGAAAAAAAGCAGAGAAAAAAAACAAAAAAAATGTCGGCAAGGTGAGAGTCGAACCGAAAATCATTGGCATAGTTAAGTAGCCGTAACACATAACTGTTACACCAAGAGCAGGATGGTGTTTTCCTGACAAAGTGACCTTTTTCTTGGTATTGTGTCATGCCACGAGACTGAATCAATCTTCGACTGGCGGCACAAATAGCTCCAGCCGATCTGTTGCCGCCAGAATATTGTGGGTAAAATAGACACTACCTATTGGTAATGGATGTGTGATGAGTGATGATGACGTTACCTGGAGTAGAAAAATGCTTCGTTACACAATGAATAAAGATCAAAATACAACAGAAAAAATATTTATCATTGCAATTTCAATACAATTTTTCCATGAACACTTAATGCTAAAAACTTGCGATGTTTTAGTTTCTTACTGTATATTTTCACAATTGTTGAAAGCTAAATTTCGGTCCCACTCGAGCTTGTTATCAAGAATAGAATAATCCTGTTGTGAGAGGGATGGTAGCTGAAAGTAAACGTAGGCTAACAACAAATAATATTTTTACTACTGTGTGATATCATTATTCACCGAAAAATATTGGTTTTCGCAACACTGGGTATGTCATTTTATATCCGCAACCAAGATCCACTACTAACGGATATCTTTCTTTTGCAGGGCACCCAAATACTTATCGTTGGTCTGACTGTGATCTTATACAATAAGATCAAGCTCAATTCTTTTATTGTGTTTATTAACAAGGAATGTTAATGTGCAGATTTATTAAAGCACTATTAACTTTTTACAGCATTTCGTAATCCTAACAACACTTATTGCACAAATGCTTGTGAAAATCGGGAGTGACATTCAAAACCCTGTACTTGTTTCTGTGATTTTATTGTCTTTCTAATTTGGCCTCAGAAGTTTCAAGCGAAGTGGAACGTATCACGATGCTGTAGAAGTAGTATCATCATAGCCTATGCAATGGTGAAGATAGTCAATTAATGAGCGAAATGACACTGCACAAGAGGACAACAAAACTTAAAGAAAGCACAAACATTCGGAAGGTATTAGCTATGAATTGAATTGACGTAAAGGCAAGTGGGGAGCAATAATACTGGTCAGTACGCTAGGGACAACCAAAATCTGATTAAGCCAGCACACAGGCAAATACGCTGGCAGTGTTTCCTCTGTCCACAGTCAGAGACAGGTGCTGGTGGAAACACTGTTGCTCCCTGGGTCACCAGACATATCAACAAGTTTCTTTGTGAGACTGCTCAAAAAGGGGGCAGTGGCCTTACCATGCACAACAATTTCGTCTGGTTGAAAGTGGTAATTCATTTTCAAGGAGGTCATTATATTTTTGCCATTTTGCAGCCACTACTTCTGCAGTTTTATTTTTTCTTACGCTTTCTGATGCTTTCTTCTGTTTTACTTGTATGATTTTTTCATGTAATTGAGACGTATGTATTTGAAATAGCTATAAAATCAAACTTATGGAATAAAATTTAGAAGCTATGAGCAGTGATGTTGATATGCAAGCGATGCTCCTTTTTACATAATACTGTAGCTAGCTATTACATAATAGCTGTGTGAGCGGTGATGCAGTAACAACATAATTTGGCAATGGTGCTTCACATGACCCTTCTAATTTTCTTCTTTTTTTATTTAAAACAACATGTTTTTGTAGTTCGATTGAAGTTAAGTGGCATATTTATAAGTTTCACTTAGCTAATAAAAAGATAAATTGATTAAATAATTTTGTATAATATTGATAGAAATAAGAATCATAAGTGGTATCATTTGAAACTAATGTAGAAACTTATAGGCATGTTTAATAGAAATATGTATTGTACAATTAATATGTAATATTTGTATAGAAAATAGAAATAAGATCGTAAAAATTGTTATAAACTTTAGATTATTTCAAGAAAAAATGGGGTATACTTGCTGCTCAATTACCTAATTATTAATTTTATCCATTTCATGTTGCCCAATTATATTTTATTAATTTATTGTGTTATATTATCTACTTGGATAGAATTAAGGTTGTGACAAACCAGGCAACTTTTCATCTCATCTAAGATTAAACTACCTTTTCTACACGTAGTTCTATGCAGATTTTAGCAATATCATGATAAATATCAGCAGCACCCAGTACTTACATTGTGCAACTGTGTTGATTATACAGAAGACTTCCCCTTTTCGTTTAAATCAGTTCATATTCAGTTTCATCACAACCCACATTCAAGTTTTCATTCAAGTAGTTCAAGTAGAATTCATCCATCAACTTGTATATGGTTCTTTTTGAATAAGAGCTGATGATGCCTACCTAGTAGGTAAATATGCACTCTGCAAGATTTTAGTGTCTGATTCTTTGCTGGGAAAGGATTCCTTTCAGCTTCTATATATATATTTGTTTTGTTTATTTAGAAGCATTATAATTTCNTCTCAGCTCCACTTACTCTGCANTTGTGTTGATCATTTCAACGACTTATTTCTTTTAATTAAATCAGTCTGCATANAANTTGATTACAACTCAACTATAATTAGCTGTCATATTTAAGCGCTCAGAAGAAAATCACATCCTTGTTCAAATGGTTTTGGCAAAAGAACTTGGCCAACATGTGGTTTTTAAATGTCGCAGTTGAATATTAACACAAGTACACCTAGGCACTGTCAGTGCTAATCAATTCAACTCAGTTAACATCTTTATTATTTTATTAGCAAATTTTCTCATATCCTCCCCCTTTCCAGGAGTCATGAAAAATATCAAATCAGGCAATTACAGGTTTATTTCAAGACAAATGTTTTGTTCAAAATCTAATCTGGCTATGGCAATTGAATTGAAATTAAACTGCCAATTATATATATGATGTATCTAGGTTGAAACAAGCATAAAACATAGGCTGAGGCTGCAAAACACTGGAAACATGTCGACCACAACAATTAATGCTTTCAACCAGTTGCAACTGAAATCACTGGTGTGTATGGAAAGCCTAATACCCCTTTTTGAGTGGTCTTGCAAAGAAACTTGTTGATTCGTCTGGTAACGTCAAGGGGTAAGTTTCCACCAGCACTTGTCCCTGGTAGTTGTCAGAGAGAATGCTGCCAGCACATTGGTTTGTGTGCAATTTTGATCTGATTTTAGTTGTACCCAGTGTATTAACCAATATTACTGTCCGCCACTTGCCTTTGTTTCAATGCACAGCTATTGCCTTCCAATTGTTCATGCTTTCTGTAAGTGTTATTATCCCTTTGTGCTGTGTTACTTTGCTCATTGGTTAACTATCTTGAATACTGCCTGAAAGCCTGTGATGATGCTGCAGTGTTGTGATCTATTCTAATTCACTTGAAACGTTTAAGGCAGTATTGTAAATCTTGTGATAGGCAAGCATTTGATGCATGATGATAATGAAAAATGTATTCATTTGTGTGTCACTTTAGCATAAAATATGGCTAAAGTTTCTTGTTACACTTTTTAGCCCTCAAAAAATTTTGATGATTTTAATGTAAACAGACAGGAATCTCTAGCAGATGTCATTGTATTCAGGTGAACAAAAATTAAAACCATTAGCAAGCATATATGGAATTGAACTCAAGGAAGTTAAGCAATTTCATATAAGTTCATGTTTTTACAACACATTTACCAGCCCCTTGTGAAAGATCTTCCTACACCAATAGATCTTCATTACAATGTAAACTGTTTAGTAAATGTTGCTTGTATTTGATGAAAACTGTTGTGCATTCAGTAAAAAATATTAACCAAATATTTCATGCAACCAAGAAAAAATATGGTACCATATCATTTGATAGTCAGAAAAGTTGTGTGGCCACTTTTGTTTACCTAGTCAAATCCATTCCTTACGTGTTCATTCAATAGGTGTCCACACAAATGAGATCTGTCCAGTTGGTATTGTTAATTTATTTGCTTGTGTGAAACACAGTTGCCAAAGAATTGTTTGTTTAAGACCTTTTCAGTGTGTTTTCAATTGATGTTCTCTTTTAAAACTAGCAAATATGAAAGCAATTAATTTGGGTCTAGTTTACTTGAATCTGTTTAGCTAATATTCATTCATCATAAATTTGTTTCTTAAATACATTTTCTAGGACTACCTTATGGATCTGCTGCTTATAATTCCAAGGAATGGAGATTTATAAAACCAAATTTACCAGACGAGTATGGTGTATACACCTATGCTGTCTCAGAATGTAAATAAAATACCAAACCATGTTTTAGGAACCAAAAAATATGCAGCCTTAAAATAGAAATAGCTGTTTACAGAGTGACTTGAACTATATTCGAATTTTGAAATTATGTTATGAATTTAAAAAAGTTAACCACACCGCTGGTCTTACTTATCATCAAATTACCCAAAGTCTAGATCATGTTTATGTGAGCCTCTTTTTCGTATGTGGTTATTTGAGACCACTTATCATCATGTTTCTTTCTCAGCCTTTCTTACTTGGTAATTCTGTATATATTGCTCACTTATGTTAGATTTTTCACATTGAAAGTAAAAGTGCATTACAGGAATAAACTGGATGATCTGGATTTCAAGTAAAAAACATTTCAGCAACTGTTATTTTTTCGTTAGTGTATTTAGATGGTCTAAATAAGATAACAGAGTACCAGTATATGCCAAGTTTGGAACAATTTGGCCAATACACCTATGTAAGAATTTTAACTAGCTATCTGAACTTTTGATTCTTTTTATGTTAGTTCTAAATTGGTGCAGGTTTTTTATACTTAGCAATTTCAAGGCAAAAAAAACCCTAAACTTTGAAATATTTATTGTTGTAACCACACTTTAGTTTGAGTTTATTGGAACAGTGTATTAAATAATAATTTTAATCAATTCATGTTGTAAGTCAGGACTCTGAAAAATCTAGATGTCCCCGTTTTCTCTGGCCCTCCACGTTGAAACTCAGCACCCATATAGGAATTTGCAAAATAAATAAGATGTCTTAGGCTTTTAGACTTTATGTCACATGCTTGTGGGTCAGCAACTATCGACTGCTTATTTTTGGTATCTACAACCGCAGTTAATGTTTTGCACATGTGTAACTCACAAACCAAAATCTTTTTACTGACATCATGCAGAGATGGAAAGAATACATAACCATGTGTATGTAGCTAATATTTCCTGAAAATAGTGGTGTTGACTGTTGCAAAAATGGCATCGACCTTAATTCCAAGTCCTCTCAAAGGTCAAGAATTTCTTGCTGCTTCGCATTACAAGATCGCCCAAGATGAGAGGTTTACAGAAAGTTCGATGAAAAGCACATTTCATCGAGACTACCACCCACTGCAAAACGGAACGAAACCCAGCGCTGCTTTGCCTCCCAGACTTGCGCGATTCATGCACCGAGACGGTGAAAAAATATGCGTGGATGTGACCGAAACACGCGAAGCCTTTCCGCCAAAGCGATCGATCAATGACGACACACGCGACAAGTACAGCTGCCTGTACAAAACCAATTTCAAGATGAACTCCGACGAAAGAATCGATTCTTTCAACACAACGCACGGGCACTACTTCCAACCAAAACAAGTATCTTCGCCGGTGCTAACAAATGAGCTGAGAAAGAAATGGGTCGCCAGCGAAATCCCCCAAGGTGACAAGGAAAAAGCGGATGAACCTTTGTCCGTTTATCGGTAAAATTATATTAAAGGTTGAATTGAAGCATCTCGTGTTTCTTTGAAACATTGGATACCATTTATGTTACCTTTTTTTCACAGTGGAAGTTTCCAAGGCCACGATACGTCCAAGTTCAAAGTGAAAAGAATTCTTTCCCAAAGCGCTAGCCACAAGCCGACCATTACCGGTGATAAACATGCGAGGTATGACACGACTCACAACACGAGTTTCAACGGGTTAAGGGGTGATCCAGCAAAACACGTTCCAAAGGTTGGTGACTTGAAAGTGCACATTGTTAAGTCTTAATTTTTTCCTTTACAGTCTTTATTATATCAGTAGTCGGTATTGTAACTGCGTCAAATTAGTCGTGTTCATTTATACAAACTTATCGTGAGGTAACCAGGTATAACGGAACAATTTATATTGGACTTTTATCAACACATCCATACTTGCCACAGTCAACATACGTTTACTCGAAAACCCCGATTTGCGACGTTCAAGGGTGGTATCTGCCTTGAGCTGATTAGATCTTGTACTGCTGAAATAGACCTTCGTTGCTTACGTTCAAATTTCGATTCTTTTCAAATTTAGTTTAGTCGATTCAGCGTGACGTTCTCCAAAAATCCAAAGCGAAGGAAAAATGTACTTTCACTTATCGGCTGAATCAGTTCTACCACTTGCTGGGATTTTATCTCAGTAAAACCAACTTCTTCCGTTGTAGCAACATTGTTTCTCATTAGATTGTATGACTTGGTCTATAAAGGGGTTTTGTAACCGGGTGTAAATTTCGCCTGCCAAAGGAAGAAATTCATCGTATCATTTTACATTAAACGTTTATTTTATTTATGTAAAACGTGTATTTTGTTAATCAACAGAAACTGGACGTTTTTCTCTGAAATGTGGTTCAAATTTTTAACTTCTAAGGTTGTCGCCACAATGTACAAACAAATATCATAGATGGAAAAAAGCACAAAAGTCTCACTGTTTAAGTATTAGTTGAAATCGTTTGTCAGTTGTTAATCAAAGAAAACGTTAACCTTGTTGTGTTTTTTAAATACTGGTACTGTATTTAGACTCAAAACTATCACTTTCAGACCTTAACATTAACTCCTTGTTCCAAAACCTTTTTTTGTCCCATGGCTGTGATATGCATTTGTAGAAATGAAAAAAAGTTTTTTTGAACTCTTCTATGGGTGTAAACAGTAAAGTATGGAGTAATTCCTGGCCCAGAAGTTTCGCATAGCAGAAGAATGCAGTTTCAGTTGTTTCTGACTTTACTAGCTGTACAATTCTTTTACTGTCACCGAACGATTGCAAAATTTCAAAAGCGTTCTGTGCAAACTTCCTGTAATGTAGTGTTAACTCACCCAGTTACTGAAGTTTGTATATATAGACTTTGTCTACAAGCACCATTGCAATTAAAATCTAATAATTCAAAGCAACATGCTGTTTTCTTCTCGATCCACCCATCCGTACACTTGTATCTTTTCTGCTCTCAACAATTTCGTCTTTATTGGGGAAAGCTGCCTAAATGATCCTATCGTCATTTGCAGGTCCCCAACACTCGCAAATATCACTACACTGTTCAGTGAAGGTGTCTTGCGTCGCACAAGCCTTATTAATTCATCGTGTTCGTTTGCGTCATCTGTGTGTAGTAGAACGACTTTGAAAAAATTTCCAAGCGAGGCCCGGCAAGGATAACCAATTTGTCCAGTCATCATGAGGCCACGCTTCGCACCCCAGGGGATCCCAAGGAAAGACCTGGGCAATAGGCTGAGGCCATGTTCAACTGAAATGAATGCCAGAGTGTGCAAATATGAATTTACCACTTGCCTGTCGGTTGCTCCGTAACCAGAATGATTGTCCTACTTGGTGGAAGAATTCAGTCTGTCTTAGAAAGGACTGTTTCATCCATAGCTGCATCCGTTTCACGAGACACCACTCCAGGCCACAGTGGACATGAGAATAACGATGGGAAAGCGCAATCGAATTACACCAAAACTGCAAAATTACCGAACTGCAACCCCATCACCTGTTGCAGTTTAGCGTCATGCCCTGGACTTGCATAGTCTCCTATGTACCCGATATTGTTTGCAGACGATGTAACTGTGGTGAGGATTTCAATGAATTTACTTAACTTGGAACGATGTCATCATGACTTTTGGTGTGACGTGCTATTCAACCGAATGTAGGAAATGAGGTGTCACGAGTTCAAATTTTTACGACACGTATCAACCCATACTCTCTAAAAAACGCACCCTAACCAGTACCCGCAACTACCCAATATTTTGGGCCCGACCAGGCCCCACCTGCAAAACCCATCTCAGATAAAAAGTGCACCATCAAGATGTATTTTGCACGACAATGACCCATTTCCATGGCTTACTGAGGAGAGTTGTTGCAATATTTGCGAATTGTCAGGTAACTTATGACGTACAATATCTGCAGTCAAAATTTTCAGCTAATAGATAAAAACAACAAACTGAAAAACGTCAGATGTTAGGAATGTTTATGGACGTGTAAAATTTCACCCCATGTAGGATGTGTTGTTACACGCTATGGGATAAGTTCTTGAACACCTGCTAATATGTGGCAAGTTGTACGTTAAACTATGAATTTGCATTAACAGTTCCGATCTACAACATGCGCACAAGAACATTAACAGGCTATCTCTGATATTTAAGATAACAGCTACTGTAACAAGTTGCAAATATTAGCCAATATGGGTACTGCAATTGTCGCCAAGCTAGAATCTTCATTTTTCCTCAAATTGCTCATTTCGTAAAAAGGCACAGCATTGCGTAATTGCTTTAACGGCCCAAGCATTTCTATTTTGTCATACGGGCCGCTAATTTTTTAACAAGCCCACAGAAACTTACTCTTAACGTTCCTTTCAATGGCCCATGCCATTTATAGTAGGAAATTTGAAATCGGAGCTCAGTCAGTTTTTTCTTTCGATAAAAAACTTTTCCAAACATGACAAACATTCATCCAAGAAGTCTTGCATGATACCTGATTGTATCTGTAGTGCGAAAATGTGAAAACACTTTTAAAAAATTCAGTTGATGGATCGGGTGATAAAAGGCGATTCAAGTTCTCACCTGTCGAACATCACAGAGTATTACTTTGATGCAATACATTCCTTCCTGTAACACTAACATAGTGTTTTTTGAAACCAACATGATGACGTGCTCAGTACCAAACATGACTTTTTGCCCAGAGCTTTTCAATATGTTCTCTTCCGTCGTTGTTCTACAGCACACCGGATCTTCTATACCCGGGGGCGACAAAGAAAAAATTGCCGAAGCGTTTTCCGTGATGCAAAGCTCGTACCAGCCTAAGGAACAGCATTACGAAGCCCAAGACAGCTCGAAGACCTATCAGAAGCTTTACGGCACCAACTATAAATCGAAGGACGGACACGGGACATTCGACAAATACGTGAGCACGCAGACAGAGTCGTACCAACCGATCTGGCATGGACTGGGTGAGCTTCTTTGTACTCGTGCGACTGGTGGGCAACCTTTTCCAAACACTATAAAAGTCGCGATTTGTAGAGAAGCGGTAACTTACTGTTTCGTCCTCGCGCGGTTAGTTTCTGTGCATGCGAGTGCGACAAACGCTTTGCTTGCGAATCGTTAGCGTTTTAACAAAATGCTTGCAACCACTTTCGCGAATCGTTGAAATTCGCTACAGTCCGTACTTATTTCATTCTGTTGAATGTGCTGCTGACGTGTTTGGTCGAACCGATTGAAGTAAATCATATTAAAATAATTAGCAGAAAAAAATTTAATATCTGGAAAAGTCGAACATACGCAGCCACAGCTCATCATATTGTTGCAGTTGACAGATATAAGCGTGAACGCGACCGAAACGCTAGTGACATTCCAGAAGGTGATACGGACCCGTACAGATCAAGCCAGAGAGCCGCCTGCACCATTGCAAGATCGCATTACCAACCTGTAAGTGCTTTCTCTATAACATGGGTAAAGTTCTTCGCTATGATATAGTCATTTGTGTTTTGTTCCTTGCAGCCAAATAATTGTTTGTTTGTTTATTTTCGTGCAGCTTGATAAATTTCAAAGCGAGTTGAAAATTTGAAAAAAGTCTAGCTGAGCCACTCCCACAAATAATGCGCTGAGTCGCTCGTCACTTGCCCTGTCATGCGTGACAAATTAACAATGGGAAGGCATTTCGAAAAAATGTGCTTATCAGTGGGTCATGAATAAAATTTGCTCCCGACATCGGTTTTTGGCTAGAAACACAACGTTTTTGGGTTCTTTTTGGTAACCTTCAAATGTGTTCGCGTTGTTTTGTTCACTTCTGCAAAGTCGCCTGTAATGGTTTTGCTCGAGTGCCTGCAGCAACAGACGTTCTGCGCTGAAGCATATCATTCTTTAACGCAATTGACCAACCAGAAGTAGACTCCGCATTGTGTCTCGTCTCATCGACATTTGCGTAACGTGAAATGTCTTCTCGTCCCCTATGAAAGTTGTCTGTCCACCATTAGAATTATGAATAGCGCATAAGCCTGTTTTGGATGTTAATGTTTCCATTGCAGTGCAAGAAAAGGTTCTTGCACAAATTTAAGAAATAACCTGTTGACAGCAGCTCCATTGTCTGAAGTAGCGCATATTCAATTTTCACGTTCACACCAACAGCCTCTAAAGTCTTGTCAATCACACGTTCGGTGTTTTACTGCCAGTGAACTGCATCTGNCACACGTTCGGTGTTTTACTGCCAGTGAACTGCATCTGTCACCCGTTCGGTGTTTTACAGCCAGTGAACTGCATCTGTCACACGTTCGGTGTTTTACTGCCAGTGAACTGCGTCTCTCACACGTTCGGTGTTTTACTGCCAGTGAACTGCATCTGTCACACGTTCGGTGTTTTGCTGGCAGTGAATTGCATCTGTCACACGTTCGGTGTTTTACTGCCAGTGAACCACACGCTTGTTATCATTTGTCAGCTGAATCTTCGCGAGGCCGGGGTGGAGCACGTGAACGGCGCTAACATTCGAACTGTGAGCAACGTGAAGCTGGGCGAGAAGAAACTGGCACAGCGCTTCTACGACACGACCTGCGATCAAACCTACAAAGCTGTGTCTGTTCCCTACAAACTAGCGGAGTCTCACCCGCGCAGCGTGATCCCGCTCGACTACTATGGTGAGTCGTGGACAAACAAGCGTAATTGACTCTGCATGTAACTCCACCAATCCGGTGTGTTTTAACACCAGTACTGAACAAATGACCGAAATGTCTCAGCGAAGAAAAAGCAAGTTACTTTCACCAATCACAACTCAACCAGTCTCGCACAACTCGTTCCCACGCAATACGACCTCGCGCAGCTGGGCTTCTCATTCAAAGCACCAACGCGCAAATTCGCACAGGACAGCTTCGCTTAACATCAAAGTCTTGCGATTCAATTTTACAGACAACTTATCTACAACACAAGTAGTGCGGCGTGACGTCACGCACCAGATTATCACGTGGCGTTGCTTCATAAACGATTTAGAGCCCAGTGGCCCCAACGTGGGGTGTACAGCCCACAGGGAAGAGATTTGATTTTTTAAGGAGGGCATTCATGCCGACTGACAATGTCTGGGTCCAAAGCTTGTTCAAACCAAGATATCGGCGTTTTAAACTTCTTTGCTGAAACGGATTCTCGTTTCAAATCAAGATTTATATATAGCCACAAAAAAGGGCAATCAGGGCATTAGAAGTGATTAGGTGGGGCAAAAAAGGTTGGGAGACCCTGATTTCCACGGTTGTACTTTGTTCTTTTCTTATTCAAGTTCCAGTCGTGCAGCAATATTTGGAAGCGTAGAACGTGCAAAAATTTGAAGGATTTACATTTCAGGTGACTCGACGACGAACTCAACGACGTGGAACGACTTTCGACCAATCAACCTCCCACGTCTTTGTCTCAATCCAGTCGCTCTGGAAAACTTGCGCAAAACTAATTTCTCGCCGCCGCTCGGTGGTCAGAGAAGTTTCGAGACAAGCCACGCCTCCCAGTTCACCCCGAAATCACTGAACCGTATCGCAGTCGAGCCTGGTTGGCTGCAGCGCAGTACAGTGCCAATGGGAACCATGGGAAAGTTCATCAAAGGCTGTCACAACGGTTGGGAATAGAGTATTTTGCGATTATTTGTGTAGACCTCACGGTCTTGCCTTCAGGTGTGATATTCTCAGAGCCATGACAAGTGGAAATTAAGCCATAGTGCATCTGTTGTTTCTTTTTATTTTCAGATCAATCGCCCCTTTAAACAGCCATTTCAGCAAACGTAGGTTGTTCATCAGTTGAAGTGTTTCCGTTTTGTTTACACTGCAATTAGCAAGAAAGCCATGACGGTTCGATTTCACTGTGCTACATCTCTCATTCGCGTACATTCAAACAGTTCCAGCATTACGACTTAACTTACGCTGTCGCATGTCAGAGCTGTGATCGCTGCATTGTCTGCTGTTTGTCGTCAAATAAACGGTTTTCTGCAGAACAGACTCTTCCGCGCTCATCAGATTCCCAGGTACCTCGGTATTCAGAATTGCGCCCACGACATGGGCGTCCAATGCGGATTTTTACCTCGGAAAGCGATCACAATTCAAAACTACAAACGCATAATTCACACAATACTTTCCGCCAGGGTGTTTTCCATATAATATGTATTGATGCTTTTAATGCACAAGGTAATTTCTTACGTAACACTGGCTCCAATTTATGACAGCTCCCACCAGTGGCGTAACTGACTGTGGGCAGAGGGGCGAGCCGCTCCATGCCAAGTTAAATGTATAAACTCGGCCCCCTTTAGCTCACATTTTGATATTAACACTTTTTTGTTTTTCAGTAGGTTGTTTCTTGCGTTTTCAGGGTGTTTTCGGTTTGTTTTCGCTAGTATAGATATCCACAGCATGCGGATTAACTATCCTTTTTAAACTTTTTTCTGAGAGTTGCCTTCGGTGGGTGGTGGGCAAGGCCAGATTAACCATTTGGAAAACCAGGCAAATGCCCGGGGCCTCGCACTTTTAGGGGCCTCGCGCTTGAACGACAAAACACCCCTTTACTGGTTTTTCATGTTTTTGGGCTGTTATCCACGGGTCAAAATTGTAGAGCTTTTTAATTACTGCGTTTGCTATATAGGTTAAAGAAACTGACAACTTTGGTATTTATCATTTTGAGTTTTAAAAGAATTTGAACCAAACAGCACCACGCCTCATGACAAACAAGAAGTAGATCAAAATCAGTGCATGGACGTCTGCAGATCCATGGACGTCCGCAGAAATTTTTTCAGAGGGGTAACGTCATAATTTTGCTTATCCTTTTCAGGTTGCTGACGATGCAATGTAAACGGACATTCACAAAACGCTTTACCCATTCTATCCCATTAGTTTGTGCTGACTGAACCTAAATTCCCAATCTTATGTTTGAAATGTTTTCTACATTTCGGCTGTCCGAAATGCTTTTTCTTTTCATAAACTTCCTGATGTCCATTTTTTCTTTCACTTTCCACAAATAAGTCATAATCAACGGCCAGAACAACATGAGCGGTGAAAAAACAAAAAACTGAGACACTCTTGCAAAACTGTTTCAAACAATAAGAAGTAGAACCATATGTTGACAAGACTATCGGACAACTTACTGAAGTCAGAACACCACGCAGGCTTAAAGAAACTGAGCAGGTGAAGTACGGTAACTCGCCACAGCAAATACAGCTTTGCACTTATTGCTCGCTAAGAAGTTAGAACTAAACCTTAACGATAAAACGTAGCATGGAGCATGATATTCTTCGAGATACGGACCTGGAGACAATCACCAACGTTTTCAAATGCAAAAAATGCGGCGTCATGAAACTTTTAGTAGCTGACTATTTTTCAAAGCACACACTGACAGAGACCAGGGTCACTTCAATAAATTCGTTGCCAAGTGTTCTTCGCAATCTAACGCCTTTGCAATTACCGTATAATGCGCTGACGTAACAATTGGTTGCGAAGTGTTTGTTGTGATCGTGAGGGTATCAGTCTTAGATCCAACACAACGCTGTTGTCCACTAGAGCGTGTAGAACAGTTAATAGGTGTAAATATTTTAAAGTTCCCATCGCAAAACTTCGGTCAAGTAATACGGTTCAAGTTGCTTTTGCGTGATATTTCGTTATAACATTTTTTCAAAGCGATGTATGTTTTGATCTGCGAAAGAGTGGAGATATCTTTCCTCAATACATATGTGAATGGACGATTTGTGCAGTGAAGATGGTCAGACAGTCTGTGATAAAAAATATTGCTGTGAAGTGTCATGGGAGCAAAAATATTGATTTTTTGTGATATAACTTTCTGTTTGAACAAATTAACCACAAACGAACCGCTGCATATGTTCACCCCCAATTTTCTCTCCCTGAAGTGTAGGCGGCCAGATCGCATCAGTTTTGACGTTTTTGACCGGTGCTTCTGCAAAAAGGGAAACGAGAGAATGTGAAACGCTACGCAGTTGCGCTGAGTGTTTAGGGGGCCTCGCGGTCACAACTTTGGCCGGGGCCTCTTATTCATTTAATCCGGCCCTAGTGGTGGGCCCCATTCAGCTAAGTTTTGCCCTCTTCCACAAACCTCCAGTTACGCCCCTGGTTCCCACACGTTATTTTTTCTGGAAATGGATCTTTCACGTTGCTATTAGTTCGTTTAAGTAATTAGATTTGGAGTGCTGCGTGAAGAAAACTGATTTTCAAGAGTGCCGAGTACCAAAAAGATTGGGAACCAGTGGCAGAAAGCAACATTTACCCAGTCTATAAATATTCCTACAACAAGCTTCGAAATACGATTCAACGTACAATCAAAGAAAGGAAACAAAATGCAAGCTGCGCTTTATGGATAAACTTCAGTATGTATCCAGCTCACAACCCGATTTTTGGAAGACTGTTAAAGATCTTCTTGGCACTGCATCACCGTCCAATGCTCCTTTAAAAACTGGCAACGATGTGTGCTACGACAATGTCTCTAAGGCCAATTTGTTTAATAAGTATTTCGTTTCAATATCCAGTGTTCCGGATGAAGTTCTTTGCAAACCGCTTCCACCCTTCAACCACATCAGCAATCTGCGTATACCGCCACTTACTATCGAACCATTTGTTTTT
>JGI24021J15306_10005772_pt1 | contig 14751 bp, 8 predicted proteins | sample Ectturendosymbi1_FD_15306 | JGI IMG/M metagenome (IMG submission 15306)
CCCCCCTGTATTTCGAAATTGCGCATTTTCCTATCAAATTTTTAGACAGTAAAGGTGGTCCCCCATGGAAAAATCCACTACTATCCCTCCCCCCCCCTTTGGAAAAAATCCTTCCGACGCCCATGAGTCCGATGTCGATTGGCTGACGTGCGGTTGTTAGCTTGCGTCGCGTAGACTTTAACCCAAAAAGCCGGATTGTTTGGTAACAACTCGTGCTGCTGACCCGCTCTGTATTTACACGTGAACAAGTCCAGACTGCTTCTTGCAAACCTGTTTCTTTATTACGACAACATCTTCCGTTGCTCGCCTCGCCCAGCGCTGGAAATGAGTACCGCGTTTTTTGCAATAAACCACAGTTTAAATCATACTTCTGCTTGCGACGTAACTTGGCTTTCAGGATGAAAGCTGAAATTTGTTTGTTTTCTCCTCAGTTTGAACTTGAAGACACAATCAGCCAGCCTCTAATACTTTTTATGAAGACCTTGCAAAAGTGAAACTAAGTGCTAATGTCGGTAAACAACTGCCTGTTTTCATCCTGATACGTCTCGTGGTAGAAACATTATTCGCCAGAATCTTTTACTTGTTTTGAAAATGCATAACTCTACTTGAAAATAAAACACATTTTCTGCTCCAAGTGACTCAGATGTGTTTTTGCCATGTTTAAATAAAAGGTTTCGAAATACGACTGTCATATTTTGCAAAACAAAAATATGAAATTGGAGTGGAGCTGTCAACAAGACATCGGTTTGTTCCTTGAAATGCGTAAATTCGTATTGACCTGGCACATAGTCTTGTGTTTTTGCGGTGCGAACACAAGTGTCAACGAACTCCCAAATATATATGAAATAAATTGATAGTTGCAAACACGACGTAACGAATTTTAATCAAACTGTTTCTGCACACGATCTTAGTCAACCACGTTTGATTGTAGCCTACTTGCAAACCTGAGAAAGAGTCTTGCTGCCCAATAACAAAGCGATTTACTGACAAAGTTGTTCACCAGGCAAGTGTTGGCTTGTGGGAAATGAAGAGACGTTTGTCTTTCAAGTAAGCATGATTTGCATAAGACGTGATGCAAACTGCGTCCCTCCCTCATGACAGTCCACTTTCAAGCAACTGAGCATTAGAATTGCAGTTCAGAACCTTCAGCGATTGCTGGAAGCAAGCAGGCAGTGGTGGGTCAACGACGTTGGGTTTTGTGGTGAAGTTGCCGAAATGGGTCTTAGAACCTCGTGTCCTGAACGTTATAAAATGCTGTTTTATTGTCCAAAATTGGGCTGTGTTCAATGGTTTGGAAGGTCTGAAGCGGTTAAAAAAGTCACCAATTTCGAAGTGATGAACCAGGTTTTATTGCAAATTTCTGTTATGAGCACTTTTATTGACATTTTTGTGGATACTGTTTTTACTTAGATTCAGCCAATTGCAGATACGTTACCTAAAATGAGAATGTATTTTACTGCTGTGAATAGTGAAGTAAAGATTTGAAAACATCGCTGATACAGAAGATCATCAATTCTCTAGTGCAAAGCGTATTTCTGGGGTCAATGCAAGACTTGTTTTACTTGTGCATGACGTGCATCCTTTAAACGAAGTTGCGCGTAATTAGTGACGAGCAAAATGGCATTTTTAAATCCGTTCATAAGCTTTTTATGGATAGAATTAATTTGGTAATGTTCATGACTTGATATTGAGCTGCATTTCAGTTGTTCGCAATTTATTTCAAGAAGATCAAGGATATTCTCATAGAATGGTTTAGGGGATAATTGTTTCCTCAACTACCCTTCCAATTCTGTAACCTACATTGTCTAGAAAAAGCATTAGTCGAAAGAGAACGTATGCGACATCATGCCGGCCTATCACGATTTTCCGTATGGTTTTATTTTTTGAAAGAAGTGAGCGTAGAACATAGTTAACGCCAACATCACATTGTTTATAAATCGCCTTGTTAGTGCAGTTAGTTAGTTATTGATACAGTAGAACTTGTCTAATTCGTCAACGTTTAATGCGTTGAATCGCTCAATTCGTTACTTTTTCGTCGGTCCCGGCAGAATTCCTATCTTTTGTGTACATTTCAGTTCGTCGGTTTGCTCAATTCGTCACCTTTTCCTATCCCTCAGAAGCGTTTTGTTCGGCTAATACGTCATTTGCAGTTTCGCTTTTGATCTCTAAGCAGCTGGTAGGTGTGGGAATTCAAACAAATTAAGGATCTTTTATCTAATAATGGATGCATCTTGCAATTTGTTTATCGAATTTATACACGAAGTGCGAAGCGCGACCCGACTCACTATTGAGAACGCGGAAAATCCTTTAAAGTTTGTTTAAAGATTGAAAAGGCATTAGATTAAATGGAGTCTAGAGTAGAGGAATTTTTTTATTCGACCATAACGTCATAAACTTGTATTTTACTGCAAATAAAAGCACTGTGTATACGACTTACTATGATAAAGTATACGAGCTTCTATGATAGAGTTTTCACCTATTTGCATAATTCGTCACTTTTTTCTAATCCCCTTGAGGTGACGAATTAGGCAAATTCTACTGTAGTTGGATGTATTGTTTTATTTGGAAGCTATCCACTTACATATATAAGAACCAGTCATACTCCATGATAGATGTAATATTTATAAAGTGGACCTTAATGAGCCACCAAATATTTTTCATTCATTTCTTTGTTCGAGCCGTCTTCGTAGTAACATAGAAAACGTATTAACCGACTCCAGCCAAATTTTCCAGTTTGTGCAGCTTTTTTTTTCAGGGTTGTAACCCAGTCACATTTTTCAGTCATGAGTAGAGTAACAAGCCTTTGGAGTCCGTGTCCATTAAACCTTTCTCGATATAAGCCCCCGAACTTGTTTTCTCGAGTGCGAGTCGCTTCACAAAACTCTTTAGTTCAAGTTTCAAGTCAATTTTGGGAGAAAAAATGATACTTGTACAACACTATGATAAAAGTGCGTTTGATTTCCCTCCAGCCGGTATTGAGCGTGGGGAGATGAGCTTTAAACTTACCCAGATTAATTTCGAAATGTCGCATGAAAATCACTGTTAAACATGCGCTGATTCTCTCTGCTGATCCAGAGAGCAAATGCTCTGTGACGGGCATCTGGACAATTGCCACCCGGACGCCTGCAATTCATGTTGTGCGCATTTTTCAAATCAAAGCACCACTTCAAGCAACCATTTCTGCCCAGATTTCCTCCAAACTTGCCCGAAAATAACTAAATAACAACGTGACCTCCAAAAAAACGTCGGCACTTTGATTGAGGGTGCCATTTTTGTAAAATCAAAGGACATACAGCGATTTTGCGAAGGTATTCACACATTTTTGCTCAAATTTCCGCAGATTTTGCCCGGATTTTCACCAAATCAAAAGTTTTAGGGGTGCGCTTGCACCCCCGCCTCCTACACCAGTGGCTGCCATGCCTAGTGATTTTTCACTAGATCTAGTGACTTTCGGGCTGGCCTAGTGATCTACTGATTTTCACTGTAGGCCTAATCTCGTGATTTTTTGCAAGGTATGTGTTTGAAACAAGATCAGATGTCTTGTTTCGCGAGTGTTAGTAGTCATCAGGTTCAATGTAACGTTCCTACCTTTGAGGCCTTATTGCGAAAAAATGTGTACCTCTTTCTTGAACAGGGCAGAAAGTCTAACAACGTATGGTAGTGCGCTTTGATGCAGTCCTTATTCTTTAAACACTACAACCGCATTTTACTTTGTGACTGAGTGCCAGGACATTACAATGTTAGGTTGAGGACGTGTGCAGGTCACAACACATTCTTACTTCACCTGGCCTTGGCCAGGGTTGGACTCTAATTCTTATTCTTACCATGCAATTTTCGTGTCCTACTCTGGATGTAGTGTTGTACTAAGTGTTACTGGTTAGCGAACCATTGTGTTAAGAAAGTGTCTGTAATCCTGTGGTTCTACCCTAACGCCGTTAGAAAACGTTCGGTGTCTGTTGTTATCAGTCTGCATTGCGCAGGCAGTGTGTGCGTGTGTTCTATGGTCCTCGCGTCTGGTTCAAACATCAAAATATAATAAATAAAAATAAATAACTTTTCAGCCCGTTTTTTTCAGAAAAACAATTGATTACGTGAATCGTTGTGTGAAGATTTGCACCAACAGAACAAACAAGTTTTTCCTATCTCAGTTTCTTCTTGTTTTCACGTCTACACTGTTAACTGCTGCAATGTTGCCTATATCTTCATTTCTTTGTGGGATCAGTGCAGTAGAAACGTATTGAGTAAACACTAGATTGATCAATTTAAAATACTTCGTTAGTGTTGTCCCTTTAAAACCTTGAAAGAAAGCTGAAGGTTTCCCCTAAGATTTTCCACGCTTCACTATTATCTATTTTAACAAACTTGCAAATTATGTAATTGTTTTAGGGCGATAAAGTACACAAATAAGTCATCGCAAGCGAAACTGTTAACTTCAACGCAAAAATTTTGAATCTGGTGATTTTTTTCAAGTCTAGTGAATTTTTTTTGTAAATCTAGTGCTTTTTACAAAAAACCCTGTGGTAGCATTGGTCATTAATCTTGGTGGCGTGGTTCGATCATTTTCACTCTGTTGTCTTGCGTGTGTCCTGAACATGTTTGTGTCGGCTTATTTGTTTTATACATGTAAGGTTCGTTGTCACTTCTTTGAAGCTAAAACAAACCTGACCTGAGCAACCTATTTCGTCGCAACATCGATACATTATGCGAATGACTTCACCTAGTTTTAAATTTACCACAATAAGTACTGTAGGTGAGATTGCATACATATCTTTTTCCCTAGTGAAAGTAAACAGCCAGTGCTCTGATTGTGATGGTGATTTATGATTAAACAGTATATGTATAATGTAAACAGCCAGTGCGTACAAAGTGAATATGTATACGAATAAAGAAAGCAGATAGGGCACACAGAGTAAATACACACGCACACACTGTACATATATCAGGCAAACAGTCAGTGCTATGATTCTGTTATTCAAAAAATCATTTGAAAATGGTCGTGTAACTAATGCAGAGATATGACGACTTGAGTCCGACCTGCGTTGTGTTTTTTAATAACGCAACTTTTCTTTGTAATGTGATTGACTGCACCTGGGTCCTAACTCGATCCGAGTTAGTCATGGCAGGGACTTCAAATGCCTGTTTAAAAACTTTTGTTGGGTTGTAACTTCAGGTATATTTTTCTATGAATCTAAGCCACTCCTTGCTCCATGCTTGTACCACTTTAAAATTACTGTGAGGTCCTAAAAATCTAATATAAATGAAACAGTGAAGAGTTTGAAAAAATTGGGAAGCAAAAATGAAAGAGTTGAAACGATTATTGCAGCAAGTTTTGATCCGACCTCGGAGTTGACTTACCATTTTCAAGGACTTGAGTTGGTCTGAAAAATGAACACCTGTAAATACCACAAGATCACTGAGATCGCTAAGATCACCAAGATTACTAGGATCGCCAAGATCACTAAGATCGTCAAGGTCACTAAGATCGCCCTAGATTACTAAGATACATCGCGATTAAATAGGCAATGGTGACTAAAAATTAAACAAGGGAACAAAAACAGAATATAAATAAAGAAGATAGCAAAACACTTTAAAAGTACTTTTTCACTCTTGTATGTAAAAATATACAGCTGACAACCATGTATAAGACCTTTAATTTTGACCGCGATGATCTTTATATCAAAATAGTGGGAGGAATGTTGTGTGTCAAAATTCTGAAGAAGCCAATATCAAAACTCCTTTGGTCTGCAATTGCAACAAGACTAAAATGGTAGTGTGTAACAAATGTCAAAACTTTAGGTTTAATCTCAATTGAAATGAATAAGTACAATCGTAGGTTAAAAAAGTCATGACTATCTATTGTGCTGTTTTCCAGTAGTTTTGATAACTGCGCGACAGTGGTTTCAACTCACAGCCTTGTAATTGGTACATAGAGACAAAATACCAGAACAATGGTATTGCATGTGATTGGTAGAATGGTGCAGTCAGGAAAATGTTCTATGTGTAAGCAGTTAGTGTCGTTCATCAAGCAACTATGTTGTTTTGCAAGAGCATGGGACCACCTCAGCCAAATAACGAATTGCAGCAAAATTAGAAGTGTTGCATCATTAAGTTTTCTGCATTGCACGGTTTTCGTCACAGAAGCACATAATTACAGCATAGTTATTTACGGATTTTAAAAATTGCAATTAACCTATCGCTGAAGGCTGTTTTTAAGTTTTGCAATTGCAAAGAAACCAGCTAAATGGTACAGAGGAGTTAGCACGAACTTCTTAAGTTAAGCAGGCTGACTTCGATTCCCGTTCCCGGTCGGGTCATATCAACAGGTCCGTAGCCACGTAGGGAATTCGGGGCAGTGACCCACCAAATTTTTGTACCCCACAAATTTATTGTGCCCATAAAATTTGTTTTAAACATACAATAAAAACAAAAATCTTGCCTCCCTAAAATGTATTTTCCCAAAAACCTTGAAACCTGGCTACGGTCCTGCACAGTGGTGTAGGAGGCGTTTGGATTTGTCGAAAATCTGAGCAAAATCCCTGAAAATCGGGCAAAATCTATGAAAATCTGGGCAAAATCTATGAAATTGTACAAAAAATACCTGCAGATCTGGGCAAACTACCGGAAAACACGGTCAAAACTGACCTCCAACCTTTTTTGATTTTGAAAAAAATGGCGTCCAACGTGTGGCGAATCACATGAAGACCTTTTTCTGGTGTTCACGATCTGTGTGGGAGGAGATATTCGCACAAAGACTTGCCCTAAAACCGGAAAATTTTTCGGGCAAGTTTGAGGAAATTACGTCAAAAATATTTTGCACCCCCAAAAAAACTTGCCTGCTCCTACACCTACGGGCCTTCATACCAAGGACTTGAAAAATGGTAATAGCGGATTGTTCAACTTAGTGTGCGGTGTTAATGGGCAGCTTAACAAGAGTACTGCTACTCACTTGTCACCAAAACAACATCCACTGCGAAAGTAGCCGCGTGGTCCTCGTTGCCGAGCAAGCGGAGATGGGCGGTTACGGAACATTCATGAGATGAGACTAATCAGTACTCCAAAACGATCAAATGTAGCGAACCTTCGTTTTTTCTTATTGCAGATAAAATTTAACAAAATAACCACCTTATAGACTGCTGAGCGTCAACAGCAAGACTAACGTTAATCAAAAGCGCAGTTTGTTAAGCAACAGGACGCAGTTTGCGGTGCAGAAGAAGCACGTTAAAAGAGAGATCAAAATGCCAAGGGTTCATGGTGAAGTATATCAGCTCAGCAATGCAATAAATCACCCCAAGCCGGATGGTATCGGGCCAAACACAGGGCTTCTGGATTGTATTTTCCCTCCCCAACCAACTCTATTAATGCCAAGAAGTAGGCGTAACATCTACAGGAAAAAGTGAACTTATGCGTGATGGTACATGTCCATAGTAAAAACTACTTTAGTATAGATTGTAATCTTATAATGAGACAAAGAAGTTGTCATCTCGCGCCAGAATGGATTTGAGAAAGGTCATCCGTTGAATTGGTTGTCAATGCAATATAGAAATACCAGCCTACTTCCATGACTTGGGCGAAGGTTTAGTAACTAGTTAGATATTTCTTCATATTTAAAATATTTACAAGGCATTTATTACACAAAACGAACGAAACTTATTATATGGTAAGTTATAAACAATATGATGTTATAGGATTGCTTGCATTTAAAAGTTGATGTTGGTGGTGCTCAATCGTAAAAAAATAGTTTAACCCGTGATGCGCCAAAAGAATCAACATTCCAAACCTTGCTACATTTGCTTTTTTTAATGATACGCTACTTGTCTCAAATTTTAAATTTTCTTTACTTGCAAATGGCACTGTTTTTTTCTTTTAGCAAAATCAGCCTTGGATCTGAAAAAAGTTAACTAAAAACTAAAGATTGTCTTGCTAAAATATAACAAACTATCGCTAAATCACAACAAAACACATCATAAGGTCCAAACAAAACAAAAAACACTTTGGCATTGTGACATAGTTTGATCTTGAGATTGTGCATACTGTGGCAAGCTATCATGAAAATTACTTATAGCTCTAGCAAAAAACATGGCCTAAGCTTGTATGGTTCTTTGTAGGCTTAGACCTTGCCTTCCCTCTATTTCTTTAAAAGTATATGTTATCGTTTAAATCTATTAACATCTTCACTACGCAGTAACTAGATGGGGATAAGCTTCGTCACTCCTTTTTAAGCTTATAACTACGATGCAAATGAAGTTATTAGATTTAAACACATCTCGTGCATATAAATCGTGTGCTAACGAACTTTATATAGCGCTTAAAATTTTGTGTTTTAATGACATTTTCAAATTAGAAATACCTAAAATTATGCATAAGTTCAAGAACAACTCTCTTCCATTTTACCTTCAATAACTTATTTATTAAATTTTAAGCAACATGCATTCATACAACGCTAGAAAAGAGTCATTTCGAAGATATATATATAGTTCCCAGGAAAAGTTTATCCTATTTGCACGTCGAAAATCTTTTGCGTACGTAGGAATGAGGTTATGAGAGTATCTATCGCCAAAGTTAAAAGTAACGAAAATTTCATATCTTCAGAAATAAATACAAATTATGTCTTCTAAGCCGATATCAAGTTCTCTCAAATTCTGCATATCAGCTTAAAACCATTTAACCAGATGTTTGCAGCAAGGATTTGTCTTTGATATTTGTTACTTTTTTAATGTTACAAAAATAAAAAACATAAATTTTTTTATATTTTTTTATCTATTTACTTTTTTAAACTAAGAAAGAAGTTATTATAAGCGGAAAAGGAGCAGCACAATTAGGCTATTGCAGTGATTCTCAACGTGGTCCAAGTGGACCACCGGTGGTCCGCTTAGAATTTCCAGTGGTCCACAGAGAGATTCATAAATCCTCGATAAAGCGTTCACTGACCTATGTGCAATGCAGTTTTGACTAGTTGTTCATGAGGTGTCAACAGAGCAAAGTGGTCCATCGGATTTTTTGAAGATGGTCCATGAGCCAAAAAGGTTGAAAACTACTGGGCTAATGTCATTAGATTTTCTAATATTACCCTATTCGTCTGTTAAAATATAAGCAGGACTACGATCGATCTAGAACCAAAACTAGGACGGCTGAGGAAAATTCCATTGTCCTACCCAAAATGAAACACTTTTCCGTGAAATGGTTTTTGTTTGCACCACTATAACGTCAGATGATACAGGCTATTAGCATATTCATCTCCAAAACAATTTCAATGTCTTATTATCGACTTCCCTCCTGTATTCGTGGCAGAAAACATATTTTCGCTCGCTTATAATAATAGTGGTAGTTTATTGCAGACTCGTGGTCCAAACAGACGCGGTCATAGACAGCAGCGCATTACAGAATCGGTAGCGCATTACAGAAACGGTTTTGCACATGACCAACATGGAGAGGACCAAAACACGTTATGTTTTGAATCAATTAAATGCTAAACCTTCACTACAAAACTAGCTTGCCTTCCTAAGAATCTTAACCAGCGTAGACCCGTTACTGCGCTGACAATGCTTGATAATGCGTACTTTTTTGTGCTGTAAGATTTCACTACTTTCATGACGGCACAAACACTGATTACAAAATGTTCGCGATGAGATAGAAATTATATGTATGTCTATCAGATACAGCCTTTTGAAAATTGTTACACTACAGACAGGGGCGTAACGACGGGGGGCAAGGGGCACAACTTCCCGGGCGTTGAATCACTGTGGGCGCCGAATCACTGCAGAGGGCGCCGAAAAGTCCCAACAATGTCGGAAGTACCTTCTTCAATACACAGGGCCGGCGAAAGCCATTCCAGCGTCCCCTCGTAGACTGATGACCTCATTCTGTTCAAGTTGTTCAATCAACCGTGGCACGACCTGTTTGCAAAAAGGAGCTGAATGTTAATTGATCTCTTTGCGCATCTTTTGCTGGTACGTCCTAGGCAAGGCCCATTCCAGCACCCTTTCATTTCAGAATGACTTCTTTTCCGTTTTACATAATGTAGATAAGACTTTTACAGAAGCTAATTTATTATATTAATACCGAGTTCATGTGGACACCAAGTTCATAAAAATATTATACAAGTAACACCCGCTGCAACATTCATGTAAAGAAAAAAATCCAGCATAGACCTTAAAACAGTGGTTCTTAACGGGGGATGCGAAGAACCAAAACAGGGGGTACGAAACACCAAATGTTTCAGGGGTACACGTCCTGAAAATTTAAAACAGATTTTCTTGAACATGCATCGTAATTCTCTGGAGTATGACGTACCATTATCCACTGCTTACTGACTAGGGCTAGACCGAGACCTGTTCGTTATGCGCTCTGAATATTTAGCCTACTTGTGCAGGCAAAGTGCTGTCGCCTAACGTATTTCGTTGCCAGTTTTTGTGTGAAGAATTCGTTGTTAAATGATAATTGACCATTATTTTAAGGGTGCTTAAAGCAGACTTGTTAAATTGTGGGAGTCAAGTACANTATATGAATATCAGTTTAAGAAACATGTCCAAGCAACGCAAGTGGGATGAAGACATGTTAAATGTGGTTTCACTTGCATGAGAGAAAAAGATGGAACGCAAAGCCAGCAGTGCATACTGGTAACAGAGTATTAGCCTAACCAATGCAAATCTGAAATCTTCAAGACTTAATGAACATTTTGCTAATCGACACGGGGGTGTGCACCCAGGAAATGATTTCAATACCCTGAAAAACAAAAGAGCACGACTGATTTGTACCGATGGAAAAAGCAGTCATTGCTGGCATCATGCCAGGTTTCATAGGTGTAAGAGCAGGCAAAACTTTGAGGGTGCGAAGGATTTTTGTCCAAATTTCCCTGAACTTACCCGAAAAAAACTCGAAAGAAAATTACTTCCAAAAAAAGGTTCTCAAGTGAGGCGAATTTTTCAAATCAAAGCACACTTCAAGCACACCCGAAAAGAACCAAATAAAAACATGACCTCCAGAAAAGCGTCTGCACTTTGATTTTGGATGCCATTTTTGCAAATTCAAAGCACATACAGCGATTTTGCGAACGTTTTCTCATATTTTGCCCAAATTTCCACATATTTTTCCCAGATATTAAGTGATTTTGCCCGGATTTTAACCAAATCAAAACTTTTGGGGGTGCCGTTGCACCCCCTGCACCACTGCCTCCTCCACCAGTTCCAGGTTTCATTCTTTTTTGTCAAGAAGAAAAAGCCACATACAGTTGCTGAAGAACTTGCGAAAACGTGTGCACTACATTACTATCAATTACTATTTAATTTCAAACCAGGGGTACGAGAAATTTTTATGAAAGCTCAGGAGTTGCAAGTGCGTAGAAAGGTTAAGAACCACGGCCTTAAAACTTTGCCTTCCTGGTATTTTTTGGCAAACTTACTGACAATGTCCTTCAGGAGAGGATGTCCCTGACTCAATAGACACATGGCTAGTTCCACCAATCTCCCTTGCAACATGGTTGTGTGACTTCATCAGTTTCAACTGAGAAAAGCTCCTTTCCCCAGTGACCACGGACACAGGGAGGGTTAGCAGTCGGAAGTCTGGTGATATGTTAGAAAAGTTTTATCAGACCGTGTCTGTGAAGAAAGTGCAAAATTTCCAGAGGATCTCGAAGAAACTATACACAGGGTTCCTCTGCGTCAATACTTTAGCCATGTTTAATGTTTATTACAAGGTTTTGCAGTGATGAAGAAATAACTTGGGCTGGTTTGCTGGACTGGACATATTGTGAATGTCATAGAGAAAGCCAATGAGAGAGCTATGCTCCTGCAGCTGCTGGAAGCGTTTCTCATTAGATGAGATAGTTATGTCTAATGTAGCGTATTAAAAGTTGACCTTGAAACTTTCTTCGGGATCCTCTATGGCAGTGGTTTAATCTGGGGTTCGTGAAACCCTTGGGTGTCCACGAATGTGTTTTACAGGCAGTTTTCCCTCTAAGAAAATTTTACATTGCGCAAATATTTCTTTTAGTGGGCATGCGATTGCGCAACCATTGCAGACACACAACCAGTACAGCGTTTCAAGCATTTAAAGGGTTATTTGGAATGTTGCAAGTGCGCAAGAATATCAGATTTCACTGCGCAGTTGGTCGGGTGGCATTGCTCATTTGCGCACCTAAGAGGGAACATTGTTTACGGGGGCCATAAAACCAAAATCCAATCAAGAAAATGTGGTAGTTCTCATCCGCCCATTTGGGCCATTATTCAGCCTGTCTAATATTGATCGGATCGGAGATTTTTGCGATCCTAATCCGGTCCAATATTTTCGTCGTGTAATCCGGTCCGATCCTAATCCGGTAGCACTGTCCAAATATTTGAATATTTGATCTAATCCGGTTTATATCCGAAAATCCTCTGATTAAGCTTTTGATTGCAGTGATCAACACAGTTTGGATATCCATATCTGATCCGGTAGATTTTTTTCGAAATTCAGTCCGATCCGGGTCCGGTTCTGAATTGCAGAATCCGGTTGGATCGCGATCCGGAAACCGGATCGTGTTCTACACTGGCCTGATCGCACCACAGCTGTAGTCAGACATGTTCGTGTTCCAAGTCAACTGACGTTTTTTTTATTTGGTTTTGGTGACGGCAATTGGCGGCAGACCGAAGTCTGAAATTTGTTTCTTGTCGGGGAGGTTGATGTGCTCATGCTAAGAAACGGCCAAATCTAATTTGCCACTTATCAAAAAAACTTTGACAAAACGAAGGGCTCCGCAGCGGTTTTGGGTGCAGTGAAAGGATTCCGCAGCAAAGAAAAGTTTGAAAACCACTGACCTATGGTGTCATCTTCTGCGTTATAGTCAAAGTGAGTTTCCTTTTTCTGTTTGTGGCTAAAATAAATGCCATTGAGCATACATGTAAGAGCAGGCAAAATTTTGGGGGTGCGAAGGATTTTTGCACGAATTCTCCCAAACTTGCCCGAAAAATATCCAAACAAAATCATCTCCGAAAAAAAGCTCTGCTTACGATTTTGGGCGCCATTTTTTTCAAATCGAAGCAAGTTGGGGGCCACTTCTGCTCATGTATTCAGAGAGTTTGCTCAGATATTCAGGGATTTTGTGAAGGTTTTCAGAGATTTTGCCCAAAATTCCACGGATTTGCCTGGATTTAAAATAATTTTGCACGGATTTTCACCAAATCAACCGTTTTGGGGGAGCGCTTGCACTCCTGCCTCCTAGACCAGTGCCACTGAGAATAAAAATTCCAACCATCTTGCAGCACCACGCCTGCCTCCCTGCCAAGCTATAACTTTTGCGATGATTCAACTGTAGAAGCCAGGGTTATATTGGCAAATTTATCGCCAGATTCCAGAAATCTGCCGAATTTTGAAAGCGTTAGGTTACAGATATTTTGGTTTGGCGATTTGGCGAGTTCTTGGCGATTTTTTAAAAGTATTTTGCTCCAAATTTTTTGGTTTGCCCAAATGTACGACCTGTATATTTGCTGCTATTTGCTTACATATTCATATTAGATTACTATTTTTAAGCTTGCTGATGGTTTGAAAATTCATGACATCAAATGAAAGTGTGAAAGTTGTGAAAGTAGAAGCATGGCATTGAACACTTCTTGTCGAATATGTTTGCAAAATGTTGAAATTGGTTACTTAGAAATATTTGCAAAATGTTGAAAACCTATTCTGGTAAAATACAAGGCAAAAGATAAAAGAACTTTAAACGACTGATTTCCAGTGAAAAAATTAATGTTTTGGTAAAATGCAACCATTTGCAGAAGTTTGGCGAATTTTTGCTGAGTTTGGCTATTGTTGAAGTGAGTTTGGCGATAGTTTTTTATTTCCATCTGGCAACCTTGGTAGAAGCGTCAGATACTCGCACTCGCAGGCCCATTGTTAGTCTGGTGCCGCAAAAATCGACGAAGTTCCACTTCCATATGCACAACAAACCTCTGACGTTCGCGAGCACCCCAGATGGAATCTGTTTGGTGAAATAAATTAAGGCGGTGCGTTCTATAATCGAAAATTGACTGATTAAATAGGCTACCAAGTACTAACATCAATAATGCTAGCGGTTGGGTACCGTTTCCTATCCTGGCTACACTGGATGGCTGAAAGATGATTAGTGAAGGTCGGCATAAGCCTGTACTCCGGCAAAAGCGGCGCAGTCAGGAAACATCAAGGAATGAAAAGAACAGAGATGGCAACTTTACAATTTTGCAGTCAACTTGATAAGGTATGGCCTGAGATGCATGCCTTGCTGGCTCTGACAGAACGTCAATGATAGATTTGTAAGCACCCTAAGCAAGATCCATTCCAGTACCCACCCCTCCTAAACAAAGATCCTTATTCTATATATCGTCACGTTGTACGTTACGGAAAACAGGACGTTTGTTTTACACAAGAAAAGTTTTTATTAGATGAAGAAAATTTATACCAAATTGCGACATAGCTTATCTGTAGTATATATAAAATTGAAATTGATAAGAGCAATTCTTGAAATAGTGTAGTACCAGTATCTTCTCAAAAAGTGCGTGAACGTGTGTTCTATTTACTTTCATGATGTTCATTCACTTTTACTTGGTGTATGTTCGTCACTTTCTGAACCACCCTGCAACTGTATTCTTGGTCCTTTTTGGCGTCCCCTTTGGCTCAGCGCCATGGGCGTCTGCAAGGGGGAGACAAAACGGGCATTTGCCCCCCTGGAAATTGGGACTAAGAACCAAATTTTTAAAGAAAACATGAAGTCAACAGCTTAATTCCGATTAATTGATTTAATTCTTG
>JGI24021J15306_10005773_pt1 | contig 14750 bp, 7 predicted proteins | sample Ectturendosymbi1_FD_15306 | JGI IMG/M metagenome (IMG submission 15306)
TTCACGAATTTGCCAGACCTCACTCGTTCGCCAACTGTTAGGTGTTAAGCTTGGTATGCCCACTGCTCAACTGATTCAAGCATGGCAATTCCGCTCTTTATATACTCGCAACGTGCGACATCAAGGTCACGTGGCAAATCTCGAGCAGTACACAGTGCAATAGCGACACTAGTGGTCAACCACAGTTTGCGTTTTAATCGTGAATTCCGAATCGATATTTTACAACAATATTTTTATCTTTTTTCACTATTAATTCTATTTGCAATTCTGAAGTTATTTTTTAGTATAATAGTTTTCTTATGCCATCTTAAGTTATGGAGAAGCGGCTTGCCTGCGCACTTAAGCACTAGGCTAAAGGGAGCTCCAAGTAGCTTTCGTGCTACTAGGGGTGTTATGCTGAGCACGTCGCATGTAGCAGCCACCGCGCTGCTACATCACTCCCCCTTCTCTCTTTAAGCAGGAGCCGCACTCCGAGTGCTCACACAGGTGAAGCCTCTCAGTGGCGTACGCAGAAAATTTTCATGGGGGTTTGGTTCAGGGTCATATGGTGGTCATTTGTGCGCTGTTTGTGACGTCACAATTTGACCTCATTTCCATGTTTCGAAACCAACGTTTTGGCGAAGTTCGTTGGCATAATATGCATATTTTTCTACATCCACTCCCATTATTTTATGTGCCATTGTACTGAATATCAACTATCAGCGCTCCAAGTTAGGCTATCGAAGGAAAACAAACTCAACGATATGACACAGCAGTTCATAACTGCAAAAATATCAGGCTGCGCGTTGAAACAGGGGAGTGGAACACAATCATCCCTACATCAGAGCAATTTACAACTGCAAAATGAGGCTGCGATAAGGTTTCCTCAAATACGAGCAGTAGAGCATTGAAGGTGTGCCGCTGGACTGGCTGGCGCACACCCAGGTTTGCAAGATCGAATTTTGCTAAACTACACAAGAATTGAGAATACGCATAAAATACGCAAGAAAACGTTTATTTTTGTGATGTATAGAAGTCCACAGGCCCGTAACTAGGAGGGGGCGAAGCCTCCCTAGAAAAAATTACCCCCACAGGAAAAATGTGTTGGAGGTATTTTGAAACTATTAAATTTGTCACCCTGTTAGAAAACTCTTCCCCCCCCTGGTGTCCCAAGCGGGTTACGGGCCTGTAAGTCCAGCAAACGTTTAGTTTACCTTTTTCCTGCTGAGACATTATCAAATTCCTGAATGCTTCTATGTTAACAACTGCGGTTTTTGAGCTCGTGCAACAGTTTTATCGTGCTACAGAAATTGCTGATGCAGCCAATGCGGTCAGCGCTAGCACTGATCAGCTTTAGCACACAAGACAAAGGCAATTGTTTCGGATAATGTGAAGCAGAAAGTGGTGAGAGGGTTTCTGGACGCAGACGACAACGGATATTCCCACCCGAAGTCTAATTATTACTTTTTGGCCTATATACAATTTTCCTTGAAATTTTCATGGAAATTCATTCCGTGGTATTTGCATTACGTCGACAAATTTACAAGCAAAAAGTATGCGAAAACAATTAATCTCCTTTGCGCAGGTAATAAGGTTTTCGTAAAATATCAAGCTCAAGGGGGGTGGTTAACCCCATCCACCCCTTGCACACGCCCTTGCTGAATATAAACTATCAGCTCTCCAAGTCAGCACATCGGAGGAAAATACAATCAACGCTACGACACAGCAGTTCATAACTGCAATAATATCAGGCTGAGCATTAAAACAGGGGAATCAAACACACTCATCACTGCGTCCGAGCAATTTACNGCTGCAAAATGAGGCTGCGCTGATGTCTTGTCGAATACAAGCAGTCGAGCNTAGAAAATGTGTGGCTGGAACGTCTGGCGCACACCCAGGTTTGCAAGATCGAATCTTGCAAAACTACACAAGAACTGAGAATGCGCATGAAGTAAACAAGAAAACTTTCAATCTCTTGTTTTGCGTAGACGTCCAGCAAACGTTTGGATTACCTTTTTCCCTGCTGAGACATTATCAAATTCCTGAATGCTTCAACGTTAAAAAAAGCTGTTTTTGAGCTCATGGAACAGCTCTATCATGCTACAGAAATTGCTGATGTAGCCAATGCGGACAGCGCTTGCGCTGATCAGCCTTAGCACACAAAATAAAGACAATTGTTTCGGATAAAGTGAACTATCGCGGAACACAATCTCAAACATTCGTAGTGGATGGGGCGTCTGCAAAAAGTGGTGAGGTGGTTTCTGGACGCAGACAATAGCCCAAATTCCCTCCAAAACATAATTATTAGTTTTTGGTCTATTTACAATGTTCCTTGAAGTTTTCATGCAAATTTATTCCGTGGTATTTGCATTAAGTCGACAAGTTATCAAGCAAAAAGTATGCGAAAACAGTTAATCTCCTTTGCGCAGGTAATAAAGTTTTGTAAAATATCATGCTCAAGGGGGGGGTTTAACCACAACCCCCCCCCCTTTGCGTACGCCCTTGAAGCTTCGTACGAGGACCGTAAGCTGTTCCGCACGACGCAGTTTCGAACTCCCTACCACGCCGTGCCCCACATCTCCACCACGAAGAAGCAGCTTGCCTGTGCACTTACGCACTAGGCTAAAGGGATCTCCCAGTAGCTTTCGTGCTACTAGGGATGTTATGCTTAGCGCGTTGCATGTAGGAGCCACCGTACTGCTACAGTTACTCTCTGCCAAAGGTGACTCACAATAAATGTGCAAAGTATAAATTCGCAATACATCAAATAGGTATACATAACAATGTTTTAAAGAGTTAATGTCTTTAGTCGTTGTTTAGTTTTCAGCTTCGTTTGGCTTGTCGTGAATTCTTCGCTAAACTTCTAAGTTGCTCTCTTCAGTTATTTTTCTCCAGTAATCAAAGTCTTCTTTTGTTGTTATTTCAGAATTGCAAGGCGTTTCATGTTGAGGAGCCAAGACGAACTCAACACGAGCTAGCCTATGGTCAGTCACTGCAATTGGCACCAAAGAATATACGTGAACAATCAACTGACGGATAATTTGTATGTAGTTTACTTTCTGGAATATTGATTGAAAAATGTTCTTTTTAGGTATCTTGTCAATCCAATGCAAAATCAGGCGCGATCAACCAAGCGACACTCGGCGATCAACCGATCAATGCAATCGAACTATTGGCCATCCCAGTTCTATTTCAGTGTTTAAAGCTGGATATTTTTGGTTTGAATTATGAACATTCTATCTAAAGTTTTATCCAGTCAGCCTTGGCTAAAAGACAGTTTGTGTTTGTAGTTTTTGTAAGCTACATAGTTTTATCATGTTTCATACTGTGATCTCCTCTCAGAGTTACAAAATCTATTCTCTTTATTCTACCGATTGATTGAATGCTGGAGGTCTTTTTCAATTAGCTGAACCCGATTGGTTGAATTGGTCACATGACAAGGTATATATCCTTCAATTACCGGATCATCTTTGCCATATAACCTAAAACCCTGACCCAAATGGCAAACCTGTGTCTGATTCTCAAAACTTATCAAAATAATACTGTAGCTTACATCAAAAGTTTCCCATAAAAAGAGTCGTCTTTATTAGCCGAGTAGAAACAATAATGCTGAGAGCTCAAATAACGACCACTCGCACAGCAGGAATTACAACTCGATCAGGTTCGTTGTACCCAATGTTAGTGCCACGAACTCAGTGTTATACGTGGACAAAGCTGGATACTCTACAGTTCAAATGGAAAAATAACCACAGGAAAAATACACACTATTTTTCTTTTTTCTAATTGAAAGTGAACAACATGCGATGTTATTTTTATGGATTGGGTTACAAAATGACAGGGTGTTTTTGTTTGGAAGTGGTTATAGGTCTGCTGGTGGGGACATGGTTAGAATGTAACGCTGAGTCTGCAACATTAGCAGCACTGTCATGGTAGTTAAGTAAACGTGTCTTAGTGCAAATGGTTTTCGCGTTGCCTCTGGCCATGATCCGGTAGGCTACCTTATATTTTAGTAATATTAGTTGCACTTTTCATCGTACCATTTTCATATATTTCTTCAAAAGTTTCCAAAGTTTCCACAAACTTTTGTGATCAGATTCGCGGTTTAGGTTTAAGTGTTAGGTTTAGAGGTTAGGGTTAAGTTTAGCGCTTAGGTTTAGGTTTGAAATGGTTAGGTTTGTTTTACTACGTTTGTTCCGAGTGTAGTGCAGTCTACTGCATACTTGTAATGGATTAGTGTCATGTTACAGGCGACGGATGAATAAGTTTTCAAAAATTAAGGTTCACTGGGGGACCTATAACCACTGCTTGTTTGTTGCGTATTTAGTCTTTGTCGCAATCGGATACGGATGGATAACTGGTACTAAATTTCAGACATTTTCGTATAAGGATTGGATATGGATATTCAAATTTTTTCGGATATGGATCAGGTGTTAAAAATCAATGTCCGCTCACCTCTGGTAGCCACCAGTGTTGAACATGATTCGGTTTCCGGAACGCGATCCAACCGGTTTCTGCAATTCAGAACCGGGCCCGGATCGGACTGCATTTCAAAAAAACTAAACCGGATCAGATATGGATAACCAAACTGCATTGATCACTGCAGAAGAATGCTTGATCAGAGTTTTTTTCGGATATAAACCGTATTGGAATAAATATTTGTACAGGTCTACCGGATTACAATCGGACCAGAGTTCTCAACAAAAATTTTGGACTGGATTAGGATTTCAAAAATCTCCAATTTGTTCAACACTACTGGTCATGGATCCAGTGATCCGGAGTCGACTGCGGCAGGATTCTACATTTTTAGTTAGGACCCGGGTCCGGCCTGCAGTCAAATTTTGTGAAAAACCGGACCAAGATTCGCAGACACTTCTCATTTTATGCAGTAGCTGGAGCCTGTGTGGTCATTTCAAGTAAAAACAAGGTAAAATTTCAGTTATATCGATGACTGTATCCGGCAGTGGTGTCGGAGACAGGGGTGCAGGGGGTGCAAGCGCACCCCAAAAAGTTTTGACTTGATAAAAATCCGGAAAAATCAAGGGAAATCTGGACAAAATGTTTGAAAACCATTCCAAATCCCTAAAAACTGGGCAAACTCCTCAAAATTGCAAGAAAAAATGGCACCCAACGTCCTTCTTTGATTTTAGAAAAATGTCGCACACCATCACATGCAAACGTTTTTTTGGAGGTCGTCCAAAATATGGTCTTCCTGCAATGCACAAATGATGGCCCAATTTTTTTTTTGGCAAATTTTGGGAGTTTCAGGCAAAAATGATTCGCACCCCCAAAAATGTTAGTGCTCCTGCACCTATGGTAGCAGGAGTCTAAACAAAAGTCAGATTCTCAAATTTGAAAAATTACTGAACCCGGATCCGGGCCCGCATTCAAAAATTTAGCAACAGTAGAGGAGTTGGAGTCTGAAAAAGTGACTCCGGTCGCCTCTGAAACATTGTAGAGGTGTGCGGCAGAGATGAGCATTGGAATAATGGTTTGGACTGGAACCGGACTATAACGAATTTTGTTGAATATGGATTGGATCCCGTCTGTAAATTGTTTCAAAAATTTAGGATCCGGTGTCAAGCGAATTTTCTTATCTCTGCGAAATTTCTGACCTCTTTTTGTTTGTGAGTCATTTTTCTTCTCAGTGTAAATGAATGAAGATTGGCAATTACTTTTTGATGTGTGTTGTGTAAACTATAGCTTTTTCATTAGATGTCAGATACTCACAACATGCTACAGTGAGAGAATAACAATACAACAATACCTGTTATTGCTTTTCGGTTGTTTTTTCTTGTAAGAATAAAAAAAGAAAGTCTCGCAATTATCTTTTAGATGTGTGTTGTACAAATTAAAATATTTTGGTTGGATGTCAGGTACCCACAACAAGCTATACCAAGGGAATAAGTTTGCCATTGAAAATTTTCGGACTTAGTCCTTGACCTCAATTATTTTTCTTTTTCTCACCCTACACCAAACCCTAACCCGACATACTTACCTAAACACGAATTNTTAAGCCCTAATAATCGGTTTTATCAGCGTANTTGGAATGTAGAATATTACTCTGTGGATGCGTACATGGTGTGAAGTCACAAATTTCGAAAGTCANAAATTTCGCTTCACACCGGTGTCAAACGAAATTTCTAACTTGCAAAATTTCTGACTTCATGCCATGTGCGTACGTACAGCAGAGATGAGCGGACTGTGAAATTGCTTAGTCCGAGTCCAGTTCTGATCTGACCAAATTGAATCCGATCCAGTCCTGATCCGCCAATGTAAAATCATGTATTTTGATTTTGGTTCATGAGGCAAAAGAACTACTGGAGCTATTTTGTCTTTAGCCAAATACAATTGATTTAAGGCAAAATAGTTTCAGCCGTGCTTTTGCCTCATGAGGCAAAATAGACACAGCCTTTTGGCATTTCCAAAATTTTACAAGGAAGTGTCTATCAGGCATCAGAGGGAAAAGCACTGCTGGAGTCATTTTGCCATTAGGAGAATCCGATTGCTTGGATTGGTCAAGTGGCAAGGACGATGAACTTAGATTAGCGTAAGGTTCTTGTTACATAATGTAAAACGCAAAACCTAAACCCAAAATACAAAGATAAACCCAAAACCTAAACCTAAAAGTTGAACCTAAACCCGAAACCTAATCAGTAAATCTAAACCCTGAAGGTAAACCCTAAATGAAACTTAATCGTACACCCTAAACCTAAACCCTAAACTTTTTGAAAAAGTAAGCCTACATTAAAAGCATTCCTACCAAAGGTGTAACCTCTACAAGCTAAGCCAAAGGAAATCGTGAGAGCAGAGCTAACGAACAACCGCACAGCAGACATAGACACTAACCACTCAACTATGTTCACGTTTCTATTAGAACTGAACGTTAGATGTGAACAAAGGTGCATACAGTTCGAATTGGAAAATAGTCCCAGCAGAGTTTCTGCATTTGACGGAAACAGATAAACCATTTAGCAAACCTATGAAATCGGATCACAACTAAAATTTTTGATATCTTCAGTTTAATAACATTAAAACAACAAACATTTTCTAAGTCCGATGCTGTCCTGATCCGCCAATTTTGAAAAAAATTGCAGTCCGATCCAGTGCTGATCCAGACAAAATTGGCCTCAGTCCTGATCCAGTCCTGATCCGTGCTCATCTCTGACGCACAGAGTAATACTCTACACATCAAATATGCTGTGACAACTTAGGCCCAGGGTTTAGTGTTTAACATTTATATGAACGACCTACGAGATCGAAATGCGTACCTAGCTATAAACAGTAAATGCAAGAATTATCCAGTAAAATCGCGCTGCACATTGATCGATTCAATTTAAAATGTAATGAGTTTCTAGGAAACTTATAGCGATGAGTTTTATATCATTTTCTTTGTCTATTATAGTAGATTTGTTTCCTGCAAAGATCGCGGATTACACTTTCATATGAACGACATACGAGACCGACACGTGAACCTACCTATATACAACAAATGCAAGAATTTTCAATTAAAATTGAACTACACACTGTTCCAATCAATGGAAAATAACTTTCCGGAAAACTTGTAGCGATGAGTTTTATATAATTTTCTTTGTCTATTGTAATAGATTTGTTTGCTGCAAAGATTGCAGGTTGTACTTTTATATGAACGACATACAAGACCGAAACGTGAACCTACCTATAGAAAACAAATGCAAGAATTTTCATTAGAAATCGCCATGCACACTGCTCGATTCAATTTCAAGTTAATAACTTTCTGGGAAACTTATAGCGGTGAGTTTTATATCATTTTCTTTGTCTATTATAATAGATTTGTTTGCTGGAAAGATCGCGGGTTACATTATTGTATGAACGACATACGAGGTCGAAACGCGTACCTAGCTATAAACACTAATGCAAGAATTTTCCATGAAAATCGCGGTGAACACTGCTCGATTCAATTAAAAAATTAAATAATTTTCTAGGAAACTTATAGCGATGAGTTTTTTTTCTATTTCTTTGTCTATTATAGTACATTTGTTTGCTGCAAAAATCGCGGGTTAGAAAATTTGTTTGTAAAATTGGGTTGGCATACGCTAAATGCTTCCAATAAGTTCTTGAAAATTATGTGAAAGCACGACAAACGAATGAAAACTGAATTGCACAAAAGCAAATGCTAGCTGCAACACTCAGCACTCCTGTATTTTTATTGCTAATGAGCGAATGTGGCATCTTTGTTTTTGCTGTAATTTATCCGGTCCTGATCACTGATTTTCTACTGCATCACCTGTTGCCCGGATACTTGCAAGAAAAACTTTGTTTCAGCAGCAATACCTAAAAACGCCCTTCTAAATGAACGACCTTAGCATTTGAGACGGCTTTTTTCGTAAGATCTGCCGTCATGGCTTTCATCATATGCCTAAACACCAAAAAGGAGCGAGTGAGCAAACCACATTGGTGATTGCATTTGCGTGTTGCTTTATACTCCAGGATTAAAATGTTGAAAGCTCATACTTTTTTCAAATCTTTCAATGTAATTCTGGTCATTTTTTCAAATGGTATTTTGCCCAATCGGACATGTTGGAAAAAATACTTGCAAAACTTGTAAGCCGGATTTTACGTCAACGTTTGACTTGCTTTTGCCAACGTCTATTTTCTGTTATGCTGCCAGAACATTTGTAAGATTGGAAATACTTTGGATAACTTTGATCTACAAGTAAGTTCACGTTACATGGAACAGTTTCATAATATATCGGAATTGTTTAATTGCGTTCCCAATAGATTTGACTGTGTGCGTTGAAGAACTTGGTACAGTCTACGCAGAACTGCAATGCTGTATCACGCCAACGTATTTACGATGTTAGCCTCTCAATTGATTGGCGTTCACAAACTGAGAATTGGTCATTGCCACCATATTTTTTTGATGAGTTAAATCTGAGTTAAATCTTTCCTAATGCTGCTAGATTACCGCAAAAAAATTCATCCAAAGTTAACACAAAACAGTGAGAAGAGCAGTTACTACCAATGTGTTCGGACGGAAAAGCTCAAACGAACTTTTTGCTTTGGCCACCACTCACGCCAAAGTAGCGAATAGCGGTAAAAGCGAAGTGCGATAGCTCGCTACAACATGCGTTATTATTTTCAAAAAAGAGCGGCACTTTTGCTATCGCTCCTGGTAAATTAGCTCGCTACAGTAGCTCGCTATTTTAGCATTCGCTACTGCCCACTTCTGGCCTACATAACTGCTGCTGTGCAAATTACTTAGCCTATCCATCCACTATAGCATCATGAGGCCTTGGTTTTTCAATTAAAAGTGCCACTGATTGAAAAGATCTTTTAGACATTACTTTGCATTGCAGGTGGGTAATAGTATTCTGAGCGAAGACGAAACTGTTCCTGCGAGTCAACGTGTGCTGGTTTCACTAGATATTTGCTAGAAGTTATTGAACAAGCTGTGCTACTGTTTCACTGTAATTGTATCAAAGCAACACGTTTTGTTATTTTCGATTTGTGGAAACCTGTACCATTCAGCTTGCATAGTTTAGAGATAGTGAACTTGGTAGACGGTTGAGTGAAATCCTTGTATTGTGTGTTCTATTTCTGTGATCGTATATGTAGTATGACCTTGGTAATATACATACAACTATGCATTTACCTTAGGTAAGTAGCGATTGCAGTCTACGGGAACTTATTTGTGATATTTTATCCAAAACTGTTTAAATGCCAGTGGATGTCATTCAGAATAAAAGTCATCGATTGAAATTCTCAGCTATTATCCTGTGATTCTACTGACTCTAGTCTGGTGAGCTCTTCTACATAAGGTTAATGCTTATCATAATGTTTGAATTTTTTTTCAACTGAAGTGGACAACCGCAAAATGCCACCAAAGATATGTTTTGTGACCTTCAGTGTGACATTTACAAGAAGAATTATGAAACAGCTGACTTCAAACCAACTGGCTGCAAATCTATAGCTTGTTTTGTTGATTCATAACATGAAACTTATAACTAATTGGTAGCCAACTAGCATTGCTTTGCATAGCAGTACATCATCAGGAGTGTATAAAAAGGCAGTGTAAACAAATGCACGCTTTTCTTGAAGTTGTTTTCATTTGTGGATGAAAACCAACCAACACGAAATCTCTAGACGATCCTTTACAGCACTTAAACATCTTAAGCCTTCCCAAACTTTGTTCTTCATTAGTAGGCAAATTTATGCATTCTTATCACAACAAACTGCTTCCAAACCATTTTGATGAATATTTTATTCCAATCAGCTCAATTCATTCTCACTCCACAAGACTAGCAACCTCTAACAATCTAATTTTACCTAGAGGTAACTCTTCCTCAGCAAAATGTTCACTTACCTTTGTTGCCCCAAAAGTGTGGTCTTCAATACCAAATGATATTAAAAGTCTTCAACCACATTTACCTTTGTATGTAAACCAAAGAAACACTTCCTACATGAAAAAGGGACACAAATGTTAGCTTTTGCAACATTTCACTCATCCGGAACAAAATTCTAGTATATTGTAATTCTGTTTATTTTTTGTGTATNTTTACTTTTTGAACTTCATTAATGATTATCCGTCATCTTTTTCATTTTCATATTTTGTTTAAACATAATCTTAACCACATCAAATTACTTGAATTAAATTTGATCCCTTCATCTGTGAACATAGGCATGCGCTTTCATCTGTACATTTTCTTCACCGTGTTCTGTGTTTATTTGTTTTCTTAATTGTGCTTATTTCATTTCCAAGTTCTTTCAATCCTTCTCGTAAACTGAAAAACAGGGTTGGTTGACTAGATGACCGCCGTGGTCTTTCACCAATCCTATATGACACAGCACCCCTCTTTGTTTACACTGATCAACTACTGCGCCATTGCATTTTCATTTGCTCTAATGTTCACTATTGTGGTTGGTTTGCTTAGTGCAATGGCGTCTTGTAGGGCTTCTGCTTGTTGGCTGAGTCATATGAAACAATAAACCATTGTCCATTGGAAAGAAAATTGATGTTTTTAACACGGTAACCAGTCTTGATTTTTCTTAAGCTTTGCAGGTCAAATATTACTTTACTTTGTGATTCATTACTGCTTATTATGAGTGCAAAAGATATTGTACTGCATAACACCTTAAAAAGATAAGAATTCAGACGTTTTCAGCTATTTTAAAAAGATCAGATGAGAATTTCGTACTTGAAGCCATAATATTTCTTTGAACAAAAAGCTTTCAAACACATCTTGGCATTCGTGTTAATGCAAATGTGTGCATGTTAGAAAGAACTCATGAGAGAGGTAATCGACCAAGTGTTTTGCGCTCTTTGCATGGTTTGCCCATGCAGCACTGCTAGCTGGAATCGCCATGACCGCAACAGTCAAAGCAGAGTTGCGAACAGGTCTCGCTTTGAATCCCGAACCCGGTCCGGGCCCAACATTTATTTTTGAAGCCCGCTTAATGCTCGAAAGTCAGATTTACCAAGTTAGTCAAGATGTGCACAACTGCTGGGTATCAAAAAGCGTAGTGTACGAGTATAGCTGCAGGTACACAGTTTTATCACACCCAAAATAGTAATCACTTTGCCCAACACATGGGTTTAATTTTTTTAACAAGCAAAAACTGAGCTTGTTAGCCAACGATAATTCTGCGGAATGCAATGTGCTCCACGAAAAACAGAAACTGACACAAAACTATCCAGGATAGCGCCATATGCATAAAAGAAAATATCTAGGATAGCCTCTATGGGCATGAAAAACCAGTTTGTATGCCTTCGTTTCTTACAACAAGCCACGAATCACATCAGTGATAGCTTTTTTCAAAGCAACGCCATCGCATGCTAATTTCCCCACCGCTGTCGCCATCTCAAAAGGGTGAGTCCAAGACTAATCCGAGCAGAGAAGTAAAGAACACAGCTGTGTTTAAAAATAGAATTAGCTGAAGAAAAATCAAAATCACTTCACTCACAGAAGCCACGGCGGTAAGCACAACAAATGTATGTCACAAAAGAAAAACATCGTTACTCTGAATGTTGCAAAATGTTTTGCAAGCAGGCCCGAAATCGGCCCGAAACATTTTGACAAACTTAAGCCCAAACCGACCCAAACATGGCCCGAAACCCGGACCGACCCGAGAAGCCCGGCCCGACTTACAAGCCCGGCCCGACTTACAAGGCAAAGCATGCAACAAGTGCCAAACACTTGGTCGATTGGGACTGGTCTGTGTTTAAATCAGTGGTTCTCAAAGTGGTCGATATCGAACCCCAGTGGTCAGTTGGAACATACAAGGGCGTTACGGTCGATCAATTACTCACCAGCTCAAGCCACTTCATTTAATAAGTTAATGAAGAGCATTCCCTTGAATGCCGGGAGCGGAGCATCGTCGCCATGCTCCTTTGCTCGCACGCCATGTTCAGTTCTTTTATCACATTCTGTTAGATTCGTTCGTTAGGATTGTTCAGAGTTGGTTTAGCTGTTGACAGGTTTGGTGGTCAGAGGTGTTTCGAGTGAACGTCGATTCCCGAGTTCTGTTCTGCATTGCGAGCTTTGATTATACTTGTTTGTAGAGTCTACAATTTTGTTTGGAAGGTAGTGTTTTGCTTTCATTCTTCTCTGTCGTCAATCGAGCAGCAGTTGACATACACTTTGAATAAATGGATGGCTCGTTAGATTCATCCGACTACTATCGAGAGCCACCAGGCAAAGCTCAAAGGCTAAAACGGAAAGAGTCCTTGAGTACCAACGTGGTCCAATCTGCCGGTGAGAGTGTTTCCGGTGTCGAGATTCACCCCGTCGTCTTGCAATGTTCCCTAGAAAGAACCTTGAAGTCGTTCAACCCCATCGTCATCGACAGATGTCTTCAAAAATGTATGGGAGATTAGGATGCAGTCTCTTGTTAAATTCGTAAGAAGATGCAAACTCAGACGAGACACTACCAATGAATATTTCAATTCCCAAACCGTCTTACTCCATTTCATCTCTTCTCAATTTCCCGAGGCAGTTAAGATTGGCTATTTAAACTTTAGAGCTAGTGAGTTTATTCCGAAATCCACCCGTTGCTCTAAATGCAACCGCTTTGGTCATGTGACCAAAAATTGCAGAGGCAAGGACAAGTGTTCAAAGTGCAGTGGGGAACATAGTTTGCAACATTGTACATCCGCTACTACACAATGTCCAAACTGCAACGGCGAGCACACGGCTGGTGATCGTCAATGCCCCAAATATCGTAGGGAATCAGACGTTCTCAAAATTAAAACTACATCCAAGGTTTCCTATGCCGCTGCTTGCAGATTACACCGACAATTGGCGACTGCTGTCCGTCAACAAACCACATTTACTCACCGCTCAAGAGAATTTCCACCACTGCCTGTTGTACCAGAGGGAAGCCCTATAGGATATAGACCGTTTCCAACTTCAAAACACGGTACAGTTCATGAGCAAACAGGCTCCATGGAGTGCGTAGATTTTACTACAAACTTCCTGTTCGCCAACCCCCTGTTCTTCTTAGCGTTTTTGGCGCAAGTAATTACTGAAACAATTTCAACTAAAGACAGAAATCAACCTGTTGATATTTTCAAAATAATCACAGAGCTGCTGGCGGACGCATGGGTTTGCCAGTGGATGCCGAACAGCTTAAAACAATGGCCACATGATGGCTCTTTATATCCTCCAGTGGAATTGCAGGTCTATATATAAAAAATTGCCAGAGTTTAAACATTACCTCTCACATCTACCCGCACTTCCGGACATCTTATGCCTGCAAGAAACGCATCTCACATCAAGATATAACCCGAACATTCCCAATTACGTTATGATACGTAAAGACAGACCTCGTGTACTGGGAAAAGGTGGCGGAATCTGCGTCTGTGTGAGGAATGCTATGTCTTCCTCGGAAATACGCATCCCCGTTATAAATATTTGTTTATAATTAATGGGAATTACCTACAAACGATTACGCTATTACAAATGTCTACAATTCCCCGAGAAACATCATGAACATCCTAGACCTGGGTTTCCTGTCCAGATTTCGTAGGATCCTTCTCCTAGGAGACTTTAACTCCCACCATACAATGTGGAACGGCCGTTCCATCAATCCTAATGGCAGGTCCTTGGTGTCTCTGATCGAAACGACACGATTACGTAGTGCTTAATACCTAAGTTCCAACCCATTTTACTCTGGTTGGCTCATACGTGTGGAATATTTTAGATTTGGTTGGCCCATACAGGTGGAATATTTTAGATTTAACTGTGGTGTCCAGTTCCATAGCAAGCCACTGTTCCATTTCAATCACTAACGTGTTTTTCATGAGCAACCACGCCATTATCCATGTTACGGTGTATGGCGTGGTCCCCGGACAACGCGGAGTCTCTTCCAAAATGGAATTTTTCACGAACAAACTGGATTAAATTTCATAAACTTTGCAGTAGCTCCTCGAATTGCATCAGTCTTGACCTCGAACACTCGTATCAGCTGTTCGAAACGAGCATACTAGGGGCTGCTTGGGCAGCCCAGGGTGACACAAAAAGACGGTCATCACCTAAACTTGAATAACTTTTGAACTAATTAATAATTTTTTTTCAGTTTTACCAAGCAAAATTAATGTTCTAAGAGTCTACCAAATTTGACCTTCGAGATGCCATGGACTACTGGGCAAAAGATATTTGCAGTTTCGGCAGAACCAGACTTTCTTGACAATGTCTGGTTTTCGGACGAGGCACATTTTCTGTTGTCAGGTCACGTGAACTCTAAGAACAACATCTTCTGTGGTAGCACACCCCCTGAGCACTGTCTGCAAAGGC
>JGI24021J15306_10005775_pt1 | contig 14749 bp, 7 predicted proteins | sample Ectturendosymbi1_FD_15306 | JGI IMG/M metagenome (IMG submission 15306)
AGTTCCTCATCGACTCTTGTGGATGGCGAGGTGCTTTGCTTCTCCTGGGAGGAATAACGCTAAATTCGACAGCAGCCTCAGCACTGTACCGTCCAATAGTTGTCCAAGCAGATTTGGAGGAGGAAACGAAAGGAAAAGAAAGTTACTGTGCGACTTTGGCTAAGTCTGCTGGAAGCGTGGTCTGCATATCAAACTTCTGGCTTGCAGTTGTTATTTTGATCATGATATTTGGAGCTTGGCGAGTTTATCTGTCGTTCATGATTCCTTTTTCCGAGGAGTTTTTAACTGTAGATTCAATGAAATCTTCGTTGCTTCTCTCCGCCTACAGCATTGCAAGTATTCCCTCCAGAATCATTTTTGGAGCAATAGCAGACAGAAAGGACGTAAACATAGTCTGGGTGCTCATCATCACTCAGTTAGTAACTACCGTCATGACTGCTATCCTATGGTTGGTGGAGACCTACTCTGTCCTTATGGTTGATTGTTTACTACATAGTTTGCTGTTGGGAACAATCCACGTGCTTTACGTTCCCATTATGATAAACATCGTTGGAGAAACAAATTTCAAGTGGGCGATGAGTTTAACTGGTTTTGCCAACTGTTTAGTCGGATCAGGCATAGTGCCCTTGGCAGGTATTTTCTTGTGAAAACGCGAAAACCTGTATTTTTGTAATTGCGGAAATACTGATTTTTGATCGTCGTCATCTGCGTGCGTTTGCTTAATCGATGTTTGTTCTATCTTAGTCTGCTTAAAATTGATCTGTCGGTCTTAAACTTTGGAACTAATTTATTGGCCAAATACCGTTTTTGCGCTTTTAAACATTTTTCCTACTAAGTCTCCGTTCTACAGAATAACCTGAGCGCAATAATTGCATGATTTTTTGGAAGTAAAACGATATTTCTGTATTCCATCACTGTTTCGCGTCGTTATATCAGTTTAAGCATGGAGTGTTTGGGCTTCCAGGATTCGTAAACGCTAGTAGCTGGCTACAATCTACTGTCAAATCAGAGTTGCCCGAAATACTGAGACCCAAGAACAGTAAATTTACAGCTTAGCTGCGAGGAATATGATTAGCTTAAAGCAGAAAATTTCGCTCTCACCAACCCTTGGCCGCAAACAGGTGCCATTTGCACTCAGCTCGATTTGGACATCGAAGTCCGCTTAGGTGGTGAAGACACTTCGCTCGCGTTATGCATGTTCACACCCAGCTGCAATGGACAGGTTGTTAAATTGGCGATAGCTCGGCGATAGTGCCCGAATCTCAACTGTAAGGTTCGCGTTCGATCCACAGTCACTTCGGGATCAACGCAGCGTCCTTTGGGCAAAAGCGTTCGCCCCAACCGCCACGTAAAGAAGCACATATCAGGCTCTGGCCGCCGCCAATTGCCGTCGCCAAATCAAATTAAAAATAGTTTGGTCTCAATTACCAGATCATGTTTGAGGTTCGAGCAGTTTTTTAAAACTAATTTCAGGAAATCACTGGCGAGAAATTTTGTTGTGGAGCGGTTTGTTGCGAACCAGTCTTTCGTTTTACTCTTACTACGTTGTATCACAAAAACATGTAAACCTGTCTGAAAAATACAAATTCTGTTGAACTTTTTTGGTCGCATGGTTTAACTTTTCTGTTTCTTTTCCAAGCATGAAATTACTAAAACTGACTCACAAAATGAATGATTTTGCAAAACCACGTCTCTTTTGTACTGCAGGTCTGCTTGTTGATTGGACAGTTGACATCAGATGGGCTTTTATCTTTTCAGCCTGCCTCACTTTTATTTCAAGTCTTCTTCATGTTCCTCTGATCAGGAACCAGCAGATGGCGCACAACAGTGACAAAGGAAACAAAGCTGAAAACGAAAGCAATACAGTTGTGTAACACATTTACTAGCATTTTAGCACGCATTGCAAGACACACAAATTTGGATGCTCTTGGTTAACTGATTTAAAGGTTGGCTGTGAGTAAAAGTTTCAAGATTGGAGCAAAACTTTGCATATTCCAAGCAACAAAAATTCTTTTCATGGTCATGTGTGGTTCTATCTCCGACATTGGCAAAATGATTTATTTGAAAAATTTAAAAAATCACACGGTTACGACGCTAGAAACTGCTCCAATCACAATTTCTTTGAACCATAATTAAATACAAATAACTGAAAGAAGTCAATTCAGTATCGAAGAGAAGCATGGCTGTCCCTCAAACTGGATCTTAAGCTCCTGGGTCTCAGATTTGAACACAGGTCAAAAAACACCTTCTTCGTCTCGATGGACAAATTTGATTCGCGTTATACCTCAAGATATGCTCTGTCTAGTTAAGTATATGTACTGTGCTTGTTAACTGCACTGTGCATAGTTTATCCTTATTGTTGCTGTTGCCTGTTTACTACCTGAAATATCGGCCTATTATTAATAATACTTTTTTGTGCTGATACTATTTTCGTGAAATTCCTGCTGTTGTTTGTTTCTCGCTACTGTGGCAGCTGAACAAACCTAATGACGGACACACGATCAGCTGACCTGATAACCTCCGGTTTCTCTTCGTTGGCGATGCAAATAAACATAATCTGTGTGTTATTAAAGTCATGCCTACATTGATTAAACTTCACAAACTGTATTGGAAATTCATAGTTCTTGAATTTGGAAGTTTTTAGTGATAGAAACGTCTCTGCTTTAAACGAAATTCAGATTTTTCTCAAGTGAACCTCTGATTTTTAATTTTTAAACTAAACCCAAAATTCAGCATTTACATGCTATTAACTTCACAGTAAATCAGCCAAAGCCAAGGCTGTTGAATCATCGTAAAGTTCCAACCGCTTGCTTGGTTGTATAATAAACCGCAGTGTTACTCCTCACATAGCATTCAACGTTGTTTTCAAGAACCCAGTCTACGCAAGTAATTAAGTAGTGATTATTACGTACAAAGTTCATGTTATCGTTCCTTACAGTCACATTCATGTGTTGTTTTTAAGTGTGTTTTTTCTTGAATGTGGCCCTTTAAGGACCGCAAAGCCACAATAGTGCCAGTGACTTTCTCCAGTCATAACTTGCCGACCGATAGAGCTAGAGCAGTAGTTCCCAAACGGGGTGCTGCAAATAAATACATTTTCAAATCATTCAAGCTACATTTTCCAAATGTCATCAAACCTCATAGCAAATTGCTGATGTTTCGCTGCTGGGTGACACAAATTGTAGGATGCCATAAGCGTAACCTCTTTTGTAGGATGCCTTAAGCGTAAAAAGGTTGGGAACCACTGAGCTAGAGAGCTCATCAAACCCTCTAAAGATGCGGAAAGACTTCTGGTTTCAGCTTTTAAATTTGAGATTTTTTGTGGGTGGCGTCATAGTAGGGGAAGGTTTAGGATTTTCTGGCCCATGTCAATGGGGCCTGGGCCTCAACCCCAAGAACCAATTTTTGTCTTGTTTTTTAATTGAAACTAGGCTAAAATACGCGTCTTTAGAGCCTTGGTTGACCATTTAGCGTTTGTAGGTTAAAAGTTATGGCCAAAAAGCCACTTTTTTACATTTTGCAAATGTTGATTCAATTGAGTCCCCGTCATTCGTAAACATTGCTCATTTTTGTGTCAGGAAACACCGTTACGAGATGACTTGGTTGGGAGCAAAACACAAGTGACAAATGAAAACCAGTGGATTAGATTCAACTTTTTAGAAACGTCCCCGGATAAATTTTAAGAAAAGAGCAAAATTTGCTGTAGATCAATTCTGACACAAATGTGACACTTTTAGAGATCAACCTCAACAAACCTATTTCACACATGTTGAACTTGTGGAGAATGGTCATCACTTGCATTATGATCGATATTGCGGTTAAAGCTTCTATGAATATCAAGCCTACTGCTGAACTTCAATATGATGGTTCCATTTGTAAACCTTCCAACACAACAGGAAATAAATATTACGATTGCCGCCCGACATGTTGTCACATATAAGTCGGAATGAACGTAATGTAATAACCACAAGAAGATGGATAGTCAGTTTTTCTAAATGTCACTCAAACGAATACTAAGACAGCTGAATGAGGTTGCTGTGGATTTTGGAGTTGATAGAATGACATGGTGAATCACTAAGATCAAGAGATTTTCACCCATAAAGTATCAATCAGGCAATCAATTTTAAACAAAAAAAAACAACTGAAACCCGGTACAAAATAAGAAAAAAACGGACTACAGCTTGGTTTCAAACAGTTATAACATTTAACTGGCGAAAGGCATGATATGTGATCCATAGCCATGACTTAAAGCATAGGGACATGTACATGCCCAGTCAGTTGCATTTAGGCTGAGGTTGCTACACGTCAGGAACTTCCCGGACATGTCCGGAATTTCGGTGTTAAAATTTTTGTCCGGGAATAATTTTTGATAATGTTCTAATCTCCCGAATTTTGACAGTTTCACAGGATCTAAATCATTAGATCCTCGGAGAAATATGAATAGTCAGGATTGAGAGAGAAGAACATACTTTTTTGCATCCTATCGCTTGTAGCCTATTGTGTAACAATTTGGTGATATTTTTCGTCTGTGATTGTGATGTTGTTTTGGGTCGATTGGTATTTATAAGAACATGCTGAAAAATGCCGCAAAGCGCTTCTTTGTTGTCGCGAGAAGTAGCCTTTGAGACTGTCAGGAATTTTGCCTCTTCAAATATGTTAACCCTAATTCAGGCTCATGTAATACGTCTCATCTGTGACGTAATAAACGTTACCAGCCTACAGCTACAGTAGAGTCAGTTTGCCTCAGTCTGTTTCTGTTGAGTGTTTTCCACTTGCAGTATTAGACAAAGCGAAAGACAGTAAAATTGCTAGTAAGTTGCTACCGAGATTTGCATTATGCAGAAAGTCTGCTTGACTATGCCAGAAGTACTTTTCGAAGCTGGACTGCAGCTGCTACGAGCCTGCATAAACTGGATTCGCAACGTGTTAGATGTCGCAGTGGATTTTGACAACCGCATCGGGAAAGATGTTGATCTTCCAACACCAATTGATCTGAATCGTCTCAGAAGAGATATATTCATCACAACTTCATTATAATCACGGAGTTGGTCTTCCTGTTTAGAGAATTTGGATACATGAAAAAGGAAGGAACAGGGTAAAGGCGCAATAGATCGAGGTATCCATAGCATTATTGCTGTTGGTAAATACGGTTCATCTAATTGCCGTTGCTTTAATGAGATTTAAAGTTTCAGTTGAATACAGCTAGTCCCTTTTACAATGAGAATTTCTTCATCCGAAATTGATAACCTGACTCTTTTTGTGTACACACAACTTGTCCCTCCATAGCTAAAGCAGGAGAAAAAAAATATTTGAACTCAAGCAAACACAGCTGCTTGCTTTCTTGCAAACCTACATCCTTGCAGTCGTTTCGGAAGAGCAGCCAGGAATTGGCAACAACTGTGTCCACAAAATGGAAGAAGATCCGTTGATAATACTTCTTCGATCTGAGCTTAATTCTATACAATCCCATAAGCGCATTAGCACACCCAAGAGTTCTACTGCTTCCATGAATTTGTACTGCAAGTTGCAACCATTTGTGGGCATGGTACATCAACTGTGCGTTTGTTGGTTTGTTTGTTTTTGTCACAACGCCTTGACAGTACCGGCAGGCTGGGCACCTTCATAAGAGGTCAAAAAGGTGACTGCTTTGTGTCAAAACACTTTGCAACACGAAGGGAAGGGTTGTGTTGCCAACGATAGACTCTCCCACTCTCCCATCAGAGGTACCGCGCCCTTTGCTTTTCGCATCTGTGTCTGAAAGCATCCTGCAGCCATGTGGACAGTTTGTTTGGAGCTATTCACGGTAAAACATACCTCTTTCCATGAGAATGTGAGAATGTCACGAAATTTTGGTTGTAAATGTGTGATAGGAGGTCTTACTTTGAACAGCTTGTCAAAATTTTCTTCACCGCGTGTAATCCTTTTTGTTGTTATCATTGAAGTGTAGGTATTTTGTCATGTGTTCAAAACGGACCTTGGTCATCAAAGTACTCACATATTGGATGACCAAGTTCTTTGACCAATACAGTCACGAACGAGGCACAGGACACATGGACATTTTCAATAAAACAGCAAAATATTTTCCAGCTTTTACATGTAGGCATGAGCGGTTTCGATGGGTTTGTTTGCACTGCATACAAATTACTTTGCTCTGTAATGCATTCCACCGTAGCTTCATCAAACAGCATTCTAAAGTATTCCGAGGGTTCAGATATGCTTTCACTCTTGGGATGCAAATCAGGTCTGAGTGGAGCAGCTCGTGGAGAAGCACATTATTAAACACATCTCCACCTGGGTCTCCCTGAAAATAGGCTTAGGTCATTTAACGTTTCTTTAACAAAGGTTTTTTTGCGTTTTTCCGGTTTTGACAATAATTTGACAATTTATTTGATGCAGAAAAATGTCAAAACTAAAACCTAACAAAGTGTCCGCCTCTCAATTGGAAGGTTGGGTGTTCGATCCACGGCCATTGAGTGAACTGCTGTAGCACTCCTTGAGCAAGAGTGTTCACCCAAAATCGCCCCGGCAGGGAGCAAACTTCAGGCTTCGGCCTGCCGCTGACTGCCGTCACCAAACATTCGAATTTAAAAAAAAACCTAACATATGAAAGATTTTTAAGATTCAGCAACTTTATCTGCATAAAACAGCAGCATGACACTCTGCTTCACATCTCGAACATGCAGATAGCTAAAGGATACGTGTATTACCTTCTTCACAAAAAATCTTAATGTAAAAGTAAGCCAGATTGAAATTCCAACGAATAAAGAAAAAACGGTATGTTTAAGCAGCAGCTCTAACATAGCCAGTCAGTACATGCAAATGTCTAATCAGTTAGATATTTATATTGCATTGTTGATTTCACGTCAATGATAATGTGTCATTCCTGATGTTAGCGAAAACGCAAAACCTGTAAATGAAATAAATGGAAAGCTCAAGTGAAATGGATAACAACACTTTACAAATCAGTGAGTCTATCCAGAAAAGCAGGCACGCGTTAAAAGCAGCGTTACAAATTATTGAACCATTGTTTTGGCAGAGTGTCCTGTGTCTCAGTGGGTTAAGTTCCATTGGTTACTTCTTGAATCTTTCTCATGAAAGCGGTTATGCTGCATAGAACGCTAAGGTGATGTCTTGGAGATGTTGTACTATCCATAAATTGTAAATTTGTTCTATTTCAACAACGTAAAAATGATTGACTGACCACTTTCGGAACATCGTGGAACTATAAGATACAAATTAGAAGGTGAATTCCTCAAAAAGCCATAGACAATTTATTTATTGCAGCTAGCTATAAATTTATTTATTTTATTAATGTGTTTCTCCTGGACCATGTTCCATATCACAGGGATTAAAGAACACAAAAGCCCTTTGCACAACACTGGTTGGATGTTAAGGCATTTTTTGCAAATTGCTGGTAACAATGCAACGTACAGCACTTGGTGACTTTTGGTTGTGAACAGCAAGATATAATTCCTCAGCCTTGACTTGCAACTTGCTGGGGATGTGCTTTAGAAAGTGCTTTGAAACCGGTTTTCTTTTCAATCGATTTTGCGTTGTTACAGATAGGGTATGAAATTATATACAAGCTCTGAAATTATATACAGAAATTATACACAAGATTTATTTTCCTACTGAGCAATGATAAGCATTTTCAGCTCTTACTCAAATAGACTAACTTTTAATTTGGAAAAACATTCAACTTTGTGAATAAGAAAAGTCTATATTATTTTAATAAATGCGTTACCCTCGAAAACACTATTCTTGAAAAATAAATTAAGGTTACAGAAACAGCAAAATGTACGGCACATATTTCCATTCACAGATGAGGCATTTCATTGCAGTCAAACCTTGAGTTAACTGCCAACACTTGCACTAAAAAGCCTTAGCTACAGAAACTTTGTGTTTAAAATGGGTTTCAGCGTTTCAAGTAAGGAAATAGAACCTGACTAGAACTCAGAATATTTGGATGCTTTAAAGATTCCACAGAAGTTTTGGACACTATTCGGTTAATACCCTCATATACCCTGGCAGCACACCCGCGACCAAAGATAACAGTTTTTGAAAAATACTACAATCAAAAACATTCCTTAGGCTGCTTAAAACGTGTAGTCAAATCAAACGTATATTGAATGACTAGAATCCAAACTTCAGTTTTCAAAGCTTTTTCAAAACTCAATTTTTTTCAATTTTTGTGTTTTATTTCATACACTTGTATAAAGAAATGTAAAGTTTCGGGAAACCTTTTGTTTCAGATAAAGTTTTATTTTTCTAAAACAAAAATCTCATTAAAAACGCAGTGCTTATTAAGGGCTCAAATAATACTAATCAATGCTTTGCCTGCTTAAAGATTCTGAAACTCTGGTGAAATTGATAATAAATAAATTCAAAGATGTATTTTAACATTCATGTGTGCCTGAAGCGATTGTGAAGTTACTCTCTGTGTTTTTGGATTGAGCGTTGTCAAGAAGATGTGCCGTACATTACAATAAGGACAAATTCTCTGTCCTCGTTCGAGCTCGCACTCCACTTCATCTCTCTGCCCTGGAAGCGACTTTCATCAAATCTCTGAATCCTCTTCTCTGCAAACAAAAATAATTCGTTTACTCCTTGAAGATTTCTTAAACTTTTCATTGGCTGACTGTTTCAACTTTTCGACGAAGTTTCAACCAATGACAACTCGCCTTTTCTTATCTCCTAAACCCTTTCTTATTGGTCACTGCTTTAACCAATCTCTTTTTTTCTGTATATAATCCAGCTCGGTTGTATCTCCACTTCATTCTGACGATGTCCCTTGAAGAGTGTCAGACGAAAAGCTTTGGGATGAATCACTTACTTCACGCCATCTTCAAGTTCTGTACCACCAAACGTCTTATAAATTTGCTCCGTGAACCAAACTGGCGGTTGTCTGAGCAAATTGAAATTATTGCTGCTTCGTATTCCTGTGCATGTCTTACAAAATCACGCAAAAATGTTCCGGCTTCCGAAATGCATAAGTATCGGGTCCAATGAGCCAAAAAAATGATACATTTTCGAAATTTGATTTGAACAAATGAAGGAAGGCCAAAGCCTTAAATTTGACTCTTACCGATGAGGCTGAGGTGAACGCTCTTGCCCAAGAAGGGCTATTGAGAAACACACAGTGACTGTTGATCGAACACCGAACACCATACCTTTGGTTTGAGGGACACTGCAGCATTGAGCTAGTGCATCGACACTAAGACGTAACTGGTAAGTCAAGTGATTAACGCCAAAGCTTTGTGAACAGTTTGTGTCTAACAGAAAAACTCACCGAGCAGTATATAAAAAAAAAAACTTTCTTGTCCGTTGGTGCTGGTCCAAATAAGTTGAACCTCCGGGCTCAACAGCTGACTGATTCCCTTGCATGGCTAAAAAATTTCCACCTTCCCTTAAATGAGACCTTGATGGCTAAAGTATTCCAAGTTACCCAAAACTACAGAATTTCCGAACTGCCGCCTCGCTACAGGTTGCAGTTTTATAGTGTCATTACTGGTATTTTTTCATTGAAACACTTAATTTTAACACAAACAGCATCAGCGAATGGTTTACGTCTTACCAGAAAATAGTTTCTGACTAGCCAGAAACTTTTCCGTATTTTTGAAAATAGTTTTTGCTGCATAAAGCAAGGTTTTTCAAACTTTTTTGAGTCACCGAACATTTGATCATTGCTCTCGCAACATATGAAAAATTCAAACTGGTGTTAGTGGATAATCATTCTCGTAATGAAATTCTGGCCGAGCAATTGATGATCTTTCGCAGAACGCCGGGCGTAAGAAACATCACCGGTTGTTTGAGAGGATAACTTTTCCCAGCAGCTGGCGCTGTGGAGCTGACTTTCGCTGGATTTTGCCGCTTGTTTGCCTCAGTAGTTTTGCTCAAACGTTCGCAGAAGAGGGCCTGACTATTGCGATGTTTGCGAATGTAATTGCAAAGCGCAACCAACCGTATCAACCTTGTCTCTTCTAATCTCTGAATGAGAAGTGCCGGATGAGTGAGTAGTTCCGGCTGAGTGAGCGTCAAAGAAATACAGTCAATGAGTCAAGAAATAAAGGCAACAGGCATAAAGGAACAAGATTCTGTACCTGTTTTTTTGCCCACGAGTGCCTTTATACTGCAATTTCTGATCGCCATTTCCTCTCTGAGTCCTTCAATAACTAAAAATAATAACGCTGTTAGTGAACAAACCACGGTGCTAATGCTCGGTTGCAGCGTTACATAACTGACATGGCGTCGTGCACAGAGCGTCAACAAGCTTTCGGAGCCGCGGTGGTTAACTTCAGTGTTTGCCACTGTTCTGGCTGCCTGTGTTTTTTTGGGGGGAAGAAAAACTTTCCGTTGTTGTTTGTTATCCTTCTTGACCATCACGGCAGGAGTTGATAGAAATGGTGTTGAGTCAGAATTGCACTTGAACCTAATTCAAGGAATACAAGGATCCAAATGTCGACTCGTAAATACTATGTCTTTGTTGGTCGGACAAAAGCTGGGAACAGCAGGTAGATAACTCAAGATCAAGCAGAAAAACTACATTTTATTTATCGGAGACGTCACTTCAGTTACAGTTCCAATCGCACCAGGTGGAGCAAAAGTCAATGTCAGCTTGTTGCAAGGACACAATGCTACTCAACAACCGTTATGGTTACAGCATACATGTTAAGCTATGATGGAAAGACTGATAGATTACAGATCATATCAGAATTGCAGTCGAAGTGAAGACACAAACTTCAGCTTTGTGTTGTTGCTAATGCCGTGCTTTTGCGATGGAGCGACAACTGAGCTGAAAACGAAAATCTGAGCTGCGTCATTTTGTAGAATGACCTTCATCGCTTCGTGTTCGGCGATAAGCCTTCAACGTCACTTGCGGTCTTGCAAAAATCGGTACTTCATTCTGGGCCAAAAGTGACAGACAAAACACAAAATTACAGAAAATCGCTGATTGTTGCTAATTATTCTTCTACGATATTTTGTAAATTCCAAGCAATTTGATTCTTGGACAAAATCCGTCTTTATTTATACATTCAGAGTCAAGTGAAATGACTTTATTGCGCATTAAAAACGTTGAAATGCATTTTTTCTCAGTGCTTTACTGTTAAACACTATGTTTCTTGTCGATTGCATGCCAATGTAATTATGAAGTTGCAAACACGCATAGTTAGTGCAGTGTTACTCAACCTCTCATGGTTTGTGGCCTCAGTGGTGTAGGAAGCGGGGGTGCAGGGAGTTGAAGCGCATCCTCAAAAGTTTGGATCTAGTGAAAATCTGAGCTAAATCCCGAAAAATCCGAGCAAAATCCACGAAAATCTGGAAAAAACTGAAAACCATCGCAAAATCTCTAAAAGATAACGAGCAAAACTGGCGCACAACGTGCTTTACTTTGAAAAAATGGCCCCCAAAATCACATGAAAACCTTTTTTCTGGAGGTCATTCCAAAAACGGTTTTCATGAGAAAATATTCGCCCAAAAAGTTCCCAAACATTTTTGGGCAATTTGTGGAAATTCGGGCAAACATCCTTTGCACCCCCAAACATTTGCCTGCTCCTACACCTATGCGTGGCCCCTTTCAGAGACACTAAACACCCATGGTCCCCTACTCCACCAATAAAAGCGTATATTTAAAAAACGTAAAAGAAACAAGGCCGTGAGTGGAGGTATGCTAGTGTCCCCTAAGAAACGACTATTGGTCTCTTTGCAGGCGATTGAGAAACCCTGGTCTTGTGATAAGAACAAAAACGTTCTCTGGCCACCTTTGATTAAACTCAGCTTGAAAACGTAGCTTCATTTCTTTTTCATAATCAATCTTCAGGATCTGAAGTCTCTTGATTAATTAATACAAGCGACTGGCGGAAACTGTTCAATTGCCACGCACCGGCGGATTGTCAACTTTTGAAGGTTATTCCTCGGATGTCTTACAAAAATAAACAAAAGGTGGCGGCCACTGCCCCCCCCGATGGTGGTTGGGGTTGGGTGGTGGTAGCAGCGGTTTTCGTTTCTTCCGGTTTGACTTACGGAGTTTCCGTAACTTACTCCCTCTTCTACTTACCACTCGTGCAGGAATTTCAAATCGGTCTTGGTCCAGTCTCATGGCTGTCAGGTGCATTTGAAGTTGGAAGAGCGTTTGGGTGTAAGTAGTGTTTTTATTTCAAACAAAAACCCATATTTCCTAGTTCTTTTAAGGAAGAGCGATGACAAAACAGACAAAGGGAATTTATTTTGATAAGCTAATTCACTCTTCTATGCCCAGAGAATAATAGCAGTAAAATTGTATAGAATAGCAGTAAAAAAAGTGAAAACAATTGTAGTAGAGTTGTAAAATCATGGGCAATTGACGTGTTGACCTTCATTAGCTCTGAACTTCAATAATGTTTTTCAATTGTTTAAGACTAGACAAGCATAATATAAAAGATGATCGTTAATACTTTCGTGATTTTCCAAACGTTTTGTGAATTGCAATATTTTAAGTTTTGAGAAGTTGAATAAAATCACTTTTGTTCATGTTGATTTATATTAGCGCGATGTGTTTGTGTGTGCGTTTTTGCTTCACGGAAACGTTTTTGCACGTCTTTTTGTGCCAACTGCCAATTCACGTGACAAACATTTTAAGTCTGAACTGATCTTTATTTGTGTCGTGTAAATGTTAAAGTCGATTTCAGGCCAAAAGCCCCAATGCTGATTTTTTACAAACTCTAGTTCTGCGATATTAAGCCCGTCTGTACGGCATTCTCGAACTTACTACTGTACCTTGGTTCTGCAAACTCTTTTTGTTTTCCAAACCCAGAAACGTTATGGATGCAATAAACTGGTCAAAAACCAACGCAAATTTTTTTCAAAAATTTACCCAAAGCTTTCAAAATATTTGTTTATGCTCAGGATAAGCTAATACAGTATTTGATGAAAAGCCTATAAGTCATTGAGTCTGAATTTTGGGCTTTGGCTTATCAAATATTTATGAAATGCACAGAAATGTTAATCACAAAGGAATCCCAAAATCTTGATGTATATTGATAAAACCGTGAGGAATGTTACTGTGATAATGCAAAGAAAAAGGAATCATATAAAGCCACTATGTCAAAAATATCCCTGTGTGGGCATATTTTTCAATCGGGAAGTATTAGGTTTTGAGTGTGTCATCTGCGCGAGTAATTTTATTGGGATTTTTGGCTTAAACGATATAACATCAATTCACACGACGGAAAAAAAATATCGTTTGCAACAATTTTGTGGTGAATGCAAAGATAAACTTATAAAGGTTTGTTTGGATTTGATGGATACGTGTAACTCCTGTCGAACCACCAGCATTGCCACAACCTCAAATGTCTTTACGCATGTCAGAAGCTTCAAAGAATGCAATAACAAGCCAAGCAAGCCAAATTTCTGTTGACGCACCTTGGTCAAAAACAGTTATCAAAACCTTGAACCTCATAAAGTAAAATTCGTTTGCATCAGCATATAACGTTTTAAGCTTTCGTAATACGAAAATAAACAATTTAGAATACATTTCAAAGTTCAGTCCTTCCAGTACACTCTTGATTTAAGTATAGACGTAACTGCAACTAAAAAGACACGATTGGTTCGTCCTGAATTTGCATGCTTTTTTGAAAGTATAGAAATGTAATATTCAGCGAAGTATAATCAAGCAAACTATTTTGTTAAAAGTATTGTGAAGAAAACAAACATTTATGTTTTTTATTTGAGCAACAGCATACCTTTCATAAGTTTCTTCTTCCTTCACAGAAAAAAACAAAACACATAAAATCTTTATTTTTCCTTCTGTACCACGTCTAGTAATTTAAAACGTGAACTGTTATCGTGACGATGACGATGACGTGAACCAAACCTTTAGAATACCGAAGCATCCTGAGAGTGCCGGAAGTCATACAACGTCATTTGAAGCCTTCCGCTGAAGTCGTATTAATATTTTGTGCTCAGTTCTCCTCACTCCTCCATTGATTCAACGATTCGGTGATCGAAGAACATGCATGGCTGTGTCAACAATCAACTCCCTGGCACTTTCCTTCGCCGCCCTGTCCTCGAATCCCATAACTCTGTTTATTCTGGCTGGAGCTATTCCAGGTGATGATTTCTGGTTTGCCGAGGTCTTTACAGTTCAGCAAATCGACTTCAAGTACCTGTAAGATACGTCGTTCTAATCTGCTGTTAAAGTCAACAACCCCAGGGTTCGAATGTGAAGCTTTCATTTGTGACGCGGTGCAGCAGAATTTCCATCTTGATTTTATAATGAAAAGTCTTCCGCATCTGCCCCTCTCATAAATTTGAATTATCCATGTGGTGACTTGGAAACCTAGCTTGCAAAATGAGCTTGACGAGGGTAAAATCAATCGATATTTTCAATACTTTCCTTCTCAGAAATTTGCCACATCTTTACCACTTTAATAAATTTTTCTTTCAGAAACTTGTACTGTTTATTAATCTTGGATCGTAAGAAGGAGCTCTACAAAATAACGCCCTTGTTTCTACAAGTCTACGAAGCGGGTTTTGTAAGCACACCGTATTACGTATGATTGAAGTTTCAGATCTCGCTTTAAACTTGCAATTTTTTCAGCCAAATATTACGCGTTTATCAAACTTTGTTGCGAAGTAGAATTGCGTGAATTTCAAAGCTTCAGTGGCTAAAAACCCGCTGTACTTTTTTTGAAGGAACTTCTACTGGAATTTTAGGAACTGTATTCTACCTGGTGGTTGTAAGGTACTTTGCCCTGCGACGTCAACTGGCCCT
>JGI24021J15306_10005779_pt1 | contig 14745 bp, 9 predicted proteins | sample Ectturendosymbi1_FD_15306 | JGI IMG/M metagenome (IMG submission 15306)
AGAGAATACACCATAGACAGACTCGGAGTCATGGCACAGATGGCTGAAAAGATGCTTCTGAATGAAGATAATAAATGAATGATTGTGCAATGTGCAAGCTTTTCCAAAAGTCTGTATTATGCCGTGTTATCAGCAAAATCATGCCGTGTTGTCAGATGCTTCAATGTCTTTGAAAGACCTAGTCTGACTCTCAAGACCATCACGAAGTAAATCCCGAGACTCCATTTATGCCTCATAAAGTATTTCGACCTACCCGATAAGTTGTTAAAAACAAAAACAATTGATGACCAGTTGATTCGATAGTGAAAATGTATAGGTGTATTTGAATGACAGGAGTCTGTGATTTGAATCGACATGCAATGGAGAATGCTTCCACTGTACTTCTTCGAAAGCTTTTTCGAATGGCTCGGATTAGATTTTGAATTTAACGTGGGAATGGAACTGGACTGACGACTAGATTTTGAGACTCCGAACATTGCTCTCGTGTTTGATTTTACAGTGAAATCGATAAGTTCAGCTCACGGGTTTTTGTCACACTTTTTCGTTACGTCACGTCAAGAGAGCAGAAGTGGCCGGAGTCACTTTTTCAGACTCCGACTCCGCTCCTGTTCCAAAATTTTTGAATCCGGGTCCGGATCTGGCTATTTTTCAAATTTGAGAATCAGACTCCTGTTCAGACTCCGGCTACAATCATCGATCCACCGGTAATTTACCCATGTTTTTATCAAAGAAATGACTGCACAGACTCCTGCTACTGCCGAAATGAAAAAGTGACTCCGGATCCGGGTCCGTTTTTTCACAAATTTTTGATTCCGGTTCCGGTTCCGGATCCGAAAGAAAAACGCAGAATCCTTCCTGAGTCGACTCCGGAACCAGGATCCGGTGCTACCTCTGCAAGACAGTCGTTGTGAAACGATGTGATTGATTTCGTGATTGTGCAACGAAGCATGTCATCTGTTTGTTGGGAAGCAAACGCCGTGGTGGGTTTGAAAGTGCGAAAAGTTGTATCTGTCAGGTTCCAGCACGGCAGTTTTTGATCCACAACAGTGCAAGATGATCACGATAGGAGTTTGTGTGGTTTTTCTTGTTATGAATTATGAAAAATTGAACACTGTGTGAAACTGTGTACGTGTTTACTTTTCGTGGCATCTTGTTGTGTTTACTTTTTTGCTGTAGCACTAGCACAGTAGCAGTACTGCAGTGCAGGCCTAGTAACAGTACACCACAAGCCAGCAATGTCCAACCCGCGGGCCGCATGTAACCCGGTCGAATGTTTTGTGCGGCCCAGTTTAGGATTTTGCTGTAGTAAAAGTATCGTATATGCTGACAACCTGTCCTTGTTTTGATAATCTTGAATTTGACATTTTTGGTGGAGGTGGTCTTAAGTGTCGCTTTATCACGTCTGTTACCATTGCACTTGCAGTTAGGATTCCAATGCTTTCTGTACATTAGCTTGAGCTAGACTTGGTTTTCTAAGATCAAAGAAAGTCATTCAAATGTGCGGCCCTCATTATGTCAGTTAATTTGTAGCCCTGCTTAACACTTTGAAAGCTGGGATATGATATGTTCGTACTTTGCAATCGGCCTAAAACCAGCAGTTGTCAGTTGCCTTACCAACGCCCTAGCTCCGCCGATTTCGCTAGAAAGCTGTTCAAGGGCTTAAACGAATCGGCCAGTCTTCTAGTCCGCACCCGAAAAAAAATTTTTGGTTGGGGGTTGTGGATTTTTTGTGAGTGACGTCATAAGTGAAGTAGTTTTTGGGTCATTTGGGCTCATGTTGCCTGGCCTGGGGCCCAATCGCTAGGCCAAAGTATTTCGCTGAAGTTTTCATTGTAAACTAGGCTCGAGTCCGAGTCTTTTAAGCCTTTGATCAACTTTCTAACGTTTCTGATTCAAAAGTTATGATCTAAAATAAACAAATTAATTAATTATCTTATATCTAATTAACTAATTAGTCAAATATTTTTATTAACTTAGATCATAACTTTTGAACCCGAAACCCCAGCAGGTCATCTGAAGTATCAATAGACTTGGATTGTAGCCTAATTTCTAATAAAAACTTTAGCAAAATACTACCATCTAACAGTTGGCGCTCAGGGCCAGGTAAAGTTGGCCAAGGTGGCTAAAAAGTCCTCCACTTACGACGTCACTCACAAAAAATCTGCACCCTCCAACCAAAATTTTTTCTTCGAGTGCAAACTACAACTTTACAAGACTTCCTGCGTCTTTTGACACTTCGACCAGGTCCATAACGCTAACCGGAGTAGAGATATTCCTGCGCAAAGCCACGTGTGAACAGCTTGAATTAACCCGGACATCAAAGTGTTAAGGTGTTGACATAATTTTTGGCCCAGTAATAGTAAGCCATTTGTGTTGGACATAGCTAGCCTAGGCTATCGGTATAGGGTTAGACCACTAGTAGTATGCGAATCGGCATATTATGCAGAAATTCAATAAACAAACACCAATTATGGAAAAAACAGAAAAAGAAAAAACTTTTAAAATAATAGTTGTTTCCTTAATCTTCCTTGGATGCTTCTATCAAATTTCACACAGATTCAACGGAATCTGACTGTTCACCACATACTTTTCTTGAACCAGCTATCTGTTCATAGCGTTTGTCCTGAAAAACCAAAATTCCCATCTGCCCACACAACTCCACTGCGCGTCAAACTTACTCTTAAAGCTCCAGATTTTCACGTGCTTATTTTTGCAACTATCTTCTAATAGCTTGCCAACTTCTACGAATGTACCTCTTTATTTTCCCCATTTTTTTAGATTTATGAGAAAGTCCTTGTGCGTGTTAGGCGCTAGAAAGCGGACGAAGGTTTATTGTTCGTGTGACATCATACAGATCTATGTGAACGGTATGCCGTATCTACTAAAAAACCAACATGTTGTAAATTTTAGTGAATTAGATGAGTCATTATCATAATTTTTACTTAAAAAAAGCTGGAAGCAAATAATTTTGACATTTCACTCCTGTTCTCAATGAAAATAATCAAATTTTTTCATGTTATTTACGTCATTTGCACCATCCGCTTACTGGCGCTCTTATTCGCATATTTTGAGCCCAAGCATGGGTTTAATTGGGGGCGTGTAACTGGGGTTATGTCAAATGAAATAAATCGGATAGTGAATAATTCGTATGATAAAGGATGATTATTGTAAAGTGTTGTTAGATTTGGAAAATGTTATATAATGTATTTGTTGAGAAATAGCTAATTCAGTAAAATTTTGTTTACATCTGCATACTGGTGAACCGACCCACCTTATTCAATTGTTTCATAATGATAAGTTAATTGTCAACTTAAATCCTACACTTGTGGTGCTTGTTTTTGCATTTTAGTGTTTGTTAAGTGTTGTTACGCTTAGCCCAAATCACTCTTTTAATGTTTGTTAAGGGTTGTACAAGAAGTGGCCCCCATTCCCAAACTTCTGTTTTGTGTTTAATGTTAGGCTAGTTAAATTTACACATGGATGGTGTATATTGTTTCCAATTCGTGACAAATTTTTAATTCTAGGATTTGGGTGGCTAAGAAAAAAACAGGGAAAACCTGAGTTTTTGTGGTTTTTGAAACAAATTAATGTGATTTGCGTGATACATTAAAAAGGCAGTGGCTACAGAACTGCCTGTAGATCTGTAAATTTGAAACCTTATTTGACCATGTCCTGTAACATGATAGTAACGCATGACAATGCAGAAGGCTTGGTAGTAACATCGTAAGTAAACACAAAAAGTAAACCTAACCCTAACTTCAGCCCAAGTGACCGTAGCTTTAACACTAACCTAACCCCTAAACCTAACTCTTAAAGCAAGACTTCGGAAAGTTTTGAAAAAGTAAAGAAAAAGTGGTCCAACGAATTAAAACGTGCAAGCAGTCACTGCTATGAAAACATAAGTTACCAAGGTGAGAGGCAAACTGAAAACCATCGGCACAGTAGACGTGAGAGACATCTGCTATACTATTAGGCTACTGGGACTACGCCACTTGAGTGACAAACTGATCGCTTTATTTGAACCATATCATACAAGGCGGTACAATACGTTCTGAAATGAGAAGATCCATGGGTGGTTCCAAAGCCAATTCCTATTAAAAACTGAATATATCTTCCATCTACTCCGATTACAGTAACTGTAGTGTGTTGTGTAAAGTCGGTGTTATATTTCTATAACACCAACTCAGTAATGTGGCATCATTAAACAATTTAGTCCTTTTCAATTACTATGGACCATGAGTCTGTGGTAGGTACGTGCCAGTAATCATTCATTGTGTAATGCGCGACAAAGAATACCATGAATTTCATTTGCAAAGTGCAAACTTGCACTTCCACTAGTTGTACATTGGGAGCTCTAGTGGCTGTTTAATGGCACGTAGATACTTGGTTTCGGTTCATATATCTTCGGAAAGACTTTCTCTAAGAGACCAACAAATTTTTTTCTGACTTATGTAGATTGTCAAGAAAATATTAAATGTTAAAGTTGTAAGTAAGTCTTAAATCTTAAATAAGATGTTTTGTGCAAATTTGTCAAAATTTTGATGCAATTTTTAGATCAAGCATACCATTTTTCCCTACATGCCGAATTTCATAAAAAAATTTATCTGCGCTTGTGGTCAAATTGATGAAGATGCAACAACCTGTAGTATGTTGAGGTAGACCACCAGTTTCACATGCGGCAAAATTGCAGCCATTGCTGTGAGTGATAATCTTGTTATGTAGCTATGCTATGAAGGGAAATCTTGGTGATTAGCAGACAACAATGAAATATTATGGATTGCAAATAAAATAAATTACTGTTGCATTATTGCAGTGTTTGTTGTTGTTTTTTTGAGATTAACATTGACATAGAGCGCAGCACATTTGAGACAGCAATATGCATTTTTATCACCTTATTTTTTACTTAGTTACTAGCCTAGAAAGCTAAAAACTTAAGTGTATTTCACTATCCAAAGACTTTTCAGAACCTATGGTTTGGCATACAGTGTTTTCCACTGATATTTTTAAAATAATTTGTAGCAGATTCGGAAGGCTTGTTTTACTGACTCAAGCTACATTGTCCCGGGTCCCTCACTATAACTCTGTTATGCTTATATATTTGTTTTCAATAATTTATATGTTTTTTTACTTATGAATCTATCTTTTTATGTTTGTTCATTTTTATTACAGATCATCGCTGATATTAACCTTTTGTGAACTTCATTGCTATAAGCTATTGTAATATTTGGTTACTAAATAGTGTTGCTATTTCAAAAATTAATGTACTGTATTACACTTTAAAATATTAGTTACAAATATATCAGGGTTGTATTTAAGGAAAATGTTAGGTACCTGGTATGGACCTGTAGGGACCCGATTTCTCTGACTATAGGGACTTGATTTTCTCTGATTCTAGGGACCCAAATCAGGTCCTTAAACACCTTAAAAAATCTTCTGTTGAAAAAGTCAGTAGACCAAAAAACAATTTGAATTTCCATTTAATTCATACTTTTTTCAGCTGCGGTTTTGGGTTCAAAAGTTATGACCTTAAGTAAGCAAAATAATTCATTTAATCCCATAATTAGATAATTAATTAAGTTTATTTTAGATCATAACCTTTGAACCAGAAATGTTAGAAAGTCGATCAAAGGCTTAAAAGAGTTGGATTCTAGCCTAGTTTCCAATGAAAACTTCAGTGAAATACTTTGGTGTAGTGCAGTGATTCTTAACCTGGGGTAAATTTCATCTTTCTAAGGGATAAATTATAGTAAACGTGCATTTTTACAAATTTTTGCAAAATGTAATATCCTAGATTATTAGGCTAGTTAGTTACAGGACAAAACACGGGACAAAACAAGTACATCTGACAATGTTTTGTTCATAGATTTGGACAAAACAAGTACATCCGACAAAACAAAGTATATCCGATCAGGATAAAACAAGTACATCCGACAGTGTTTTGTTCATAGATTGATGAGAGACTTAATGTCAGGCGTCATAGAGCATTGCTACGAAGTAGTTTTACTGATATATCATACCAACTGGAGATTTTGCACCTTGGTTTATAATTCAGAGTTATGCTTAGTGTCAAGCTTTCTCTTTTTAGTTCATCTTTACACAAGTAGGTGTTACCACATTCATTTGAGCACCTCATGTATGCAACACTGTTCATGAACTCATTTGGATTTAATATGTAAAAGGCTCTTTCAGAATTAAAAAATCTTCTATTGTGCAATAAATTTCACTGTTTTCACAATGGTCAGACTCTAGCACTATCTTTATCTTTCTTTTCACAGCATGCTATAAACTGGACAGCGGGCAGCCTTTTTTTATCTTTCCAGTGAACGAGTTATTCATGAGTTAAAAATGCAGGTTTCAACATCATCAGTTATTGTGTCGAAGAAAAAAAATTTTCTAGAATAGCACGTGGACTTCGTGTCAGCTTCATCATAACAGACTGATGCATTCGGAAAGCCTGAGCACAAGCGCGCAAAGATTCGCACTGTAGCAGCAAGCAATAACAAAGATCACGTGCCATGATCACTCTATTATTGCTTGTTCGCACCGCATACACATGGGTGTTATTCTTCGCACATATCCCCTTCTTGTTGAATCGCACATTCAACGCAACGCTGAGGTTGCAACAACATCCCCTCTTTTTACAACGAACCGTACCGATCGCATGTTCTTTTTGTGTAGGCTGCACCTGGTATGGCTTTCATATCCTGGTCTCAGCACCGTTTTGATGCGTTCAGAAAGCCCGAGTGGCAAGTGCACAAAGCGTCACACTGTGACAGCAAGCAACAATAGAGATCACATGCCATGATTACTCTATTATTGCTTGTTCGCGCCACATATATATGGGTGTTATTCTTTGCTCACATCCCATTCATGGTGAATTGCACATTCAACACAACACTAACCAAGAGCTTGCAACAAGACCATGTTAAAAAACTTCAGTGTATCTTTTTCTCCAAAGTGCCTGTTAATGATTTGATGAAGCCGTGTATTTCGTAAGCTCGCTTCACTCCATCTCACACATGTACATGACAATCACATGTCTTTGCAGACCTATTGCGCTCAATTTCGTGCTGTAAGAACTCTGCCTATATCAGGGTGTGTTTCTGAAAACATGTTATGCTTGGAAGCACCCTGTTGTGTTGCTTTTGGAATAGCAAAAGAAAAGAATCCGCATACAATTTGCGAGTGTCTTATCAAACAGTACACTATGGATACAATTGAAACGAGAACAAAAAAAGAAACATAAGAAAATTTATCTATCAAACCATGCAGTATTTTGTCATATAAGTGTTATGTCTTGTGATATTTTAGATCAGCAGATGAAATTCAAAGTAATAAGGCAAGAGTAACCCTTCAGCTAGAAAAGCCAACTGACGTGTCGAACTGCACGTATTTGTTGGTTTACTGTTGATATATATATATGCAGTTGAGTTGAAAGATTGAGTTCTTCATATGCAAAAGTCTAGAAACGACTAGCAAAGTGACAGATGATTAAGAAGAAATGAATTATTTATTTCAACAAAATAACTTTTGGANTCACGTTAGTTCTTCTATGCTCATTGAATTCAGGTTTGCCAACTCTGGTGAATAAACGGGCATTGCACATCATTTCTACCACATGCGTTCTTCATCAGCATGCACTGGCGAGTAAAGCCCTTCCAGAATTTTGAAAATAGTTTTGAAACTGAACATGTAAATTTTATCAGGACATAGGCTCGTCTTTTCAAAGTGCATTGCAAAGATGAATTAATGGATCTCCAATGTTGAACAACGCTTTATTCCAAATCCATGTCTTGCAACTGCAACTTTTCTAAATTTTGGTGCAGATTGGGCGAAGTTTCCAACGCTGCTGAAGTGCACATTTGAAGTCATTATACCTTTTCAAAATAATTAGCTGTACAGGGTTCTCCTCAATGATGACCATAAAACAAAACATCTTAATTAATTCCCCAAGATGATGTGAGAATATCTCTTTCAACCACTGTTCCCAGAATCTTAGATATTGTGCGTGGAAAACAAGCAAAACAGTCTTACTGAGTGACTGACTGGTTGAAATTGTTTGTAATTTTTCAATAAAAAAAATTAAACATTGGTGCATTCTTTCTTGCAAATGTTTTGCCTCTTGATTTAGTGATAAGCCTGTTCGTATGCAAGTGTTTTCAGAATTTCAAAAATAGCAGCAAACCACTACTTAAAAGTATTCATGCTTGCTTATAAGATGATTATATTTAAGTTTCATCTCAATAAGTTTCATTCAAGCATTACCCTAAAATTTGTTCTCTGTAAGAAAACAATTCATGTATCTGAGTGTAACTTCACAACATTTTTCCAGCAGAGCCTGCCCCAGACCCTATCCAGAAAAGTCATGCCTTGACACACTAAACATTGTTAAGGGTAAAATCAAGTTTTGATTTTAGTGTAAATGAGACAAAAACGGTTAAGAACCACTGGTCTAGCGGTTGGGCCTTGGGCCAGGTAACATGAGCCAAAATGGCCAAAAACTTACCTCACTTATGAGGTCACTCACAAAAAACCCAAAAGCAAAAATTTTTTTCATCATTGCAGACTGGAGACTTGCTGAATCTTTTGAGGGTTTAAACAGCTCTTTAGCTCAATCGGTGGAGGAACTGTGCTGTTGGTAAAGCAACTGAAAACTGCTGTTTTATGCTGATTTCCAAGTGTGGAATTTTTACATTAGAGGTTGTGTTCATTGACCTATGAGGACTCTTGCGACTACCCAAAAATTATGATTTTGTGTGATAGTATTCCTTGGGTCTTGCTGAACACATAGAAGTTAGGTTTTATAGTTGAATCTGATGTGAAAAATTTCACACATGGAAAAAACTGTAAGAGTGGGAAAATGGGAACACTTATGTAATCGAAATCCAATGCATTTGGATAGGAAAGCATGTGACCAAAATTGTCTATTATTTTGATGCAAAAACGGCTGTAACTTTTTCCATACCACACAGAAAAACGATTGAAATGTATACAGATTTCGCTTTGGAAGCTTTTTCCAAAAAAGTAAAATCAGTATAATTTGGTGTATTTGAAAATTTTGTGGACATGGTGGTAAATCCATAATGTAAATAAATCCATATATACCACGGACTGGTAAAACCATACTATAAATTATTGAAAACTAAAATTTTAAAATTATTAAGCCTACTGTTGTTCATTGCGTAGTTTATTAGCAAAGTATTAAGTACAGTTTTTTACTGATTTTTACAATATTGACGCAAGAAGATTAAAACATTGCCATTGTTCTGGTTTCACTGTTCTAGCCCTTTCTAGTTCCACTGATGTGGGCTTGATTGTAAATAAGGCCATGGTATAATTTTTCAAGGTTATCAGCCCTTTTTTTTGTAGCCTCAAAAAGAATCATTTCCTTTTACATAATTTGCGATCGGATATCTTTCTTCGTTGAAATCATGGGTGTCAGAAAGATTTTCTCCAAAAGTGGCTAATAGTGGATTTTTTCAAGGGAGGGCCAAAAATAGTGAAATTTTTTTGCCCACTCCAAACTAAGAAAACAACCTTTTTTTGCTAAAAGTTTAATAGGAAAATTTCTAAATTTAGAAAGGGGCCTTGGCTTCCTAGGCCTCCCCTGCATCCACTTTCCAACACCAATGGCTGGAATAGTTTTGTGGTCTTCACCTCATGAATAACATGGATGCTCTGCTTTCATTTCAAATGGCTGATCAATGTCTTGATGATTAAATCACTTTTAGTATAACAGAATACAAATTATACTTTGGTGTCTGTTGAGCGTTGTTTGTTATATAAGAAGTGGTTCCCAATTTCTGATATTCTTTAATTGCTCATGTCTTGAAACTGAATCTCTGCCATATTTTGTATGAATAAAGATTTAGTTCTTGAATAGAAAAAGACATTTATTTTCTAGAAAGTTATTCCAAACTGAAAATGGATTAATTGCTTCTGTAAAGAATTACAGCTTATTATCACAGTATAGCCCAGGCTTTTTTTAATGAAACTGTTAGGTACCAGGTATGTACTTGTTGGGATCTGATATCTCTGATTCTACGGACACAATTTTCTTTGATTCTAGGGGCCTGATGATAATTTTCTCTGATTCTAAGGACCTGAATCAGGTCCTTAAAAAACCTGGTACAGCTTAAATATTATAGAATTTCCTCACAGTCACCCACTGATTTAATGAATTTTAATTTAATTTTTTTAATTTTAACATTTTGAAACAGACAAACTCCATAGAGGACAAACACACACAGTCTGCACAACACAAACTGATATAATCAGACACACCAGAACATTATAAATAGTGGTGTTGGAGGTAGAACAGCAGTGTGGCAGACATTTTCTTGACACTATTGTTTGGTTAAAGCGTCTGGGCTAGTAAAAAGACTAAAGTTACTAAAATGCTAGCCATTACTTACTGTGACATAACCATGGCATTGTATTTATCAAACAAACAGATGTTGGTACATACCAGCTAGTCACTACACACTTGGACACCTTTTGTCTTGTACTAGCCCAGACGTTAGGGGAGGACAGATGCCTTCACGTGAGCCTCCCCATTGTGGCATTTCTTGAAATGCTCACCAAATCAGACATTACGAGAGCAACCACTGCTACTTGCGCTGGATGTGTTCAGGGTAGGATGGGTCATATAATGCCCTTCTCAGGGCATGGCAGCAGAAATGCTGCCAAAGATGACCAACGATCCAACATACTCCACCTGAACACTGAGGGGCTCACTGAATACAAGATCTCTGTCATTGAGCAGCTATCCTTTAAGAACAAGGCTTTCATCATCATCCCACAGAAGACTCACTGTACAACTGCAGACAAGCCAGTGATTCCTAACTTCTCACTAGCTGACTCAATCTTGAGCAGGAATTACGGCCTTGCCAAGTTTGTCTACGAGCAGTTGGAATGGTCACTGGTTGATCAGTCTGCAAAATAATCAGAGACTGAGTAGTTGTGCATGCACATCGCAGGATACAAGATCATCAACAGCTACAAACCTCCACGCTCGTGACTCACCCCAATGGCCATCCCAACGTTCCCACACCCCAGTCTGTATGTTGGCGACTTCAGCTGCCAGCATGTCAACTGCAGGCAGCTGAAGTCGCAACAAAACATCCCCTGACAGTGAGAGCCTGGATTCCTGAGCAACATCCAACAACCTTGGACTGATGTACAACCCAAAGGAAACAGCCAGTTTCTTCTCTTGCCATTGGAATGCAGACACCAATCCAGACGTGGCCTTCGCGAGCTTCGGCCAGGACAGCCAACTGCCAGACAGATGTGTTCTAGGAAAGTTCCTGTGGTCACAACATCGGTGCTCCCTCATAATGCCACCAAGACTCAAGGTTCCTACCCACAGCGATCGGGTGAAGCGTTGGAACTTTCACAAGGCCGATTAGAAGCGCTTTTGTCTTCGCACAGGTGAATCCATTGAGAAACTGCCACACCTGGACACACCTAATATTGAGAGGACATACCAGGATTTTTGCGAGAGCCTGCTATCTGTGGCTAAACAATGTATCCCACATCGCTGTCAGAAGAACTACGTGCCATGCTGGTACAGAGAGTGCGAGACCCTCTATCGCTCCTTCATCCAAGCACCAGTGGGGACTGACTCCGATATAGCCGCTTCATCCCCACTATCTTGGCTACAACAGAAGCAGGAGCGATGGGAGGAAGCTGTTAATTCCATCGACTTCTTGCACTCTAGCTGCAAGGCATAGAGAACAATCAACAAAATTACTAGCAAGTCTGGACGTTCCTTTCACCAGTGCCCCGTCTCGGCAAATTCCATCGCTTTGCAACTTGTAAAGAACGGGGCACATAGGACCGGAGGCCGTGAGTCCACCAGGTTCGTCAACAAGGAGCTGTCTGACCTATGGAAGATTCCAACACCTAAGGGTCACAGTATCTGCCAGGTCGACTCTCAAATCTTGGTTTTATGACCTCCTCACTTCCTGCATGCGTCAACTCAAAATTCCAAAGATCTGGAGAAGAGCACTAGTAGTTGCGATCCCTAAGCCAGAAAAGCCACTGGGGGACCAAAGAGATATCATCCCATATCTCTGCTATGCATCCACTTTAAAGTCCTTGAGAGGCTCATCTACGCTCGTGTTGAACCAATCATCGACCCACTGCTCCCACAGGAGCAGGCAGGCTTTCGACACGGGAGGTTGGTCGTAGACCAGGTCACCCTGTTGACACAGTACATCGAGGATAGCTTTTCAGCTAAGAAGAAGGCTGGAGCTGTGTTTGTCAACCTCACAGCAGCCTACAACACTGTATGGCACCACGGCCTCACCTGCAAGCTGCTGCAATTGCTGCCTGATAGATACATGGTCTACATGATCATGGAGATGGTTAGCAATTGCTGCTTTACCCTTACCACCGCAAATGGCAAAAGAAGCAGGTTATGATGCCTCAAGAACAGTGTCCCACAGGGATCTGTCCTGGCACCCCTTCTCTTCAACATCTCCATCTCTGACCTGCTAACCACCATCTCCAAAAAATATGCATATGCTGATGACCCAGAGCAATCATGCATGCTGATAGAGACCGGCAGGCAATGGAAGGGGTGCTAAGCAAGGACGTGACAATGTAAGGTGAACACCTCTAGTCTTGGAAGCTAAAGCTTAGCACTACAAAAACGGTGTCGGCAGTCTTCCACCTCAACAACAAGGAAGCTAAACGTGAGCTGAAAGTCAACTTGTACAACAAAACCCTGCCCTTCTGCTCTGAGACTAAATACATTGGAGTAACGTTGGACAGGTTGCTCACGTTTCGCTGACACCTTGAGTCACTTCGCAAGAAGCTAGCATCACGCTTTGCACTTCTGAGGCAGCTTGCTGTCTCCGGTTGGGGTGCTGGAGCAACAACATTGCGAATAGCCACCCTAGCCCTGGTGCGTTCAACTGCAGAGCACTGCACTCCAGTTTGGTGCCGCAGTGCTCATACCCGCCTCATCGACCCTGCCATCAATAATGCCTTGCGAATTGTGACTGGATGCCTACGTCCTACACAACTTTCCAATCCTCGAAGGCATCCAACCTGCTGAGCTTCGTCGCAGTGGAGCCACACTGTCTCTAGTCGCAGTGGAGCCATACCCCATGCCATGGAGCCTATACACCTCCACTCAGCGCTCACTCGTCGAGTGCGGATGCACGGCACCTCAAATCGAGACATCCATTTGTACCCACTGCACAACAACTCATCAGTTCATCTGACAACAACAACATACGTGCAGCACAGTGGGTGGATCACCAGTGGAATGCAGAGTGGGTGGACAACCCCACAAGACTTCGCATTTTCATTCCAGATGCTGGCACACACCCTCTCAGAATGAAGACACCTTTTATATGCAAATCAACGTTATGATTCATCTAAACAGGTTAATTGAACAGAAATATAAACAGACCAATAAGAAATGTCTGTAATGACCAGTAAGGAAATCCCGCAAACTCATGCCTCATGAAAGTGGTTAAAAGTTCAAACCTGCACTGAACGAGTGGTTGCAACATAGGCTAAAAGTTAATGTCAAAAATTAACTTTTGCTTTACTGGATTTCAAGTCAAATACACACAAAAATTTTGAAAACAATTTTTTCATCATGCTTCATGAATAACTGGTCTTTAAAAATTTTTACGTTTTATCACCATATGGCTTGTGATGAGAAGTGTGCAATAAGTTGGTAACTTCAATTAAACCAATTTTTTCCCCAAAATATAGGCGGTGATTAAAAATAGTCATGTCACTCTCCACTCCCCTTGTGCCTTGCAAAAAGATAATGTGAGATAATTTGAACCTATGTTGAAAGATGCAGTGTGATTTTTTAGTGGCTGTGGCACTATAGATAAAATTTTCACTCTCCAACAAATTTTGGAGAAATCTTGACAACATGTTGAAGGTATTTACCCTTGTTTTGTATGCCCTGAAAAAGCATTTGCTTGGGGGTTGTGGATTTTTTGTGAGTGACGTCATAAGTGAAGTAGTTTTTGGGTCATTTTGGCTCATGTTACCTGGCCTAGGGCTCAACCGCTGAACCAAAGTATTTCGCTGAAGTTTTAATAGGAAACTAGGCTCGAGTCTTTTGAGCTTTTGATCAACTTTCTAGCGTTTCTGATTCATAAGTTATGATCTAAAATAAACAAATATATTAGCTAATTAGTCAAATATTTTTATTACTTTAGATCATAACTTTTGAACCTGAAACCCCATCAAGTCATCCAAAGTATCAAAAGACTTATCTTGGTTTGATCTTTGATCTTATCGTGGTTTGATCTTATCTTGGCATGGAGCCAATAGAACTGGCAGGTTGCTGAGAACTATAAGGCATTTATAGACTCCCTAAAATTGCTATCCCGGCAACCTACTAAGATGAAAAGCAGGTGTTAAAGGAGTGTGGGCTGATGTCGGGTCAGTGATAATGCTCATCAACAGCAATGATGATCATTTGTCAACTTTTGTTGCATTTGTAGTTAATTAACACTGCAGTTTTTTAAAATCCATGTTGACCTCTATTGAAAATATTTGTAAGGAGCAACAAGACTTGGAACAGTACTTTTTTAAGCAATTTCCGTGCACATATGTACTTTTTTAACACTTTGAGAACCGGCGTACGATATATTCGTACTTTGATTTCAGCCTAAAAACCAGCATTTTTCGGTTGCCTTACCAACGCCCTAGCTCCTCCGCCGATTGCGCTAGAGAGCTGTTCAAGGGCTCCAACAGATCGGCCAG
>JGI24021J15306_10005780_pt1 | contig 14744 bp, 5 predicted proteins | sample Ectturendosymbi1_FD_15306 | JGI IMG/M metagenome (IMG submission 15306)
GTAAAGAAAAAAAGACAAGGAAAGTCGGCAAGGTGAGAGTCGAACCGAATAGCATTGGCATAGCAGCCGTAACGCATAACCGTTATGCTACAAGCAGTATGCCGTTTACCTGACAAACTGACCATTTTATTTGATCTGCGTCAGGACAGGCATATCCGTAGTCACTTCCTAAACAAAACAGTGGTAACTAATATTAATTATTGCAATTTATTTCTTCAGATTCCTATATTGTGAAAGTGNTATAGAAGTGGTATAGAAATAGTGAAAGTGNTATAGAATGNAAGAAAATTATAAGTTATCTNTGTACATTCCTAACGGAATTTGCCTTTCTACAAAATCGATGCAAAAAATTATTACAGGAATTGCTACCAAGGTAAACTGTATGTGATGATCATCTTAACTTGTGAGTTGTGTAATGTATAGTGACTGGTTGACTCAGTTGGACATGAAAGCCTTTTTGAATGAGTTCTCATACATGATGATAAATAAAAATTTGACATGAGACATTAAAAAAATATGTCAATCCATGTGTCTTTAGATTTATGTGTGAAAAACAAAACGTGGCTTTAATGCCAAGGTAAATACAAAATTGCCAAGTGTAGTAAGGTGTGAAAAACGTTGCACATGCAAAATGCTCAATTCTAATATGGTTAGTTAGATGATGTTTTTAGTTTAAGATATGACTGTTAGTAATAAATTATTCATTTCATCATTGTGTTAATGTAATAAGATGATAAGCTAGTTTAAATTCAACACATAGGCTTAGTTAGTAGTGTATGTTGTTGTATGTCATGACCAAGCTTTGAGGCAATAGTCAAATGGCTGGACATTAAATAACCTCTTTTTTTGACTGAAAATAATAAAAAATGTTATGCTGTGCAGTATTTCAAACCATCCACAAAGGGTGCCTTGCAAAAATGGATATCTGTTTGAAGTGGATCTTGGTCACGGATATAAAATGACATAACCGGAGTTGCGAAAACTTATATTTTATGGTGAGCAATGATCCCACAGTGGTAGTAAAAATAATATTTCTTGCTAGCCTAAGCCTAATGTCAACCATCATTGCTCTCACGCCAAGGTTATTCGATTCTTGACAACAACCTCCAGTGGGGCCCAAAAATAGGTTTCAACAGTTATGAAAATAGAACAATTTTAAGTATCAACTTCATGGCATTATTTGTTTAGGGGAAGGTTATATTAAATTGCAGTGACAATATATTTTATTCATTGTATCCTTACTTTAATTTGTTGTGTAACAAGTTTTTTTTCTACTCCGGTTATATCATCACACATCTGTTAACGATATTCGCATTGACGAACATGTGTTCTTTACATTGTACTTCCAAAAAGCAGTACGTATGCATTTTGGAAAGTACTGCATTCTATGGATTGAAAATAGACTTCATTATAGGTTGGAACCTTACTGCAATTGTAATGCTTAAGTCATATTTTGGATCAAATGGGTACTGGTATAGTATGTATGACAAAAAAGAGGTTATTTCATTATCAGAATTACAACATACTGCATAATCAGTTATAGGTGTAACATACGTGTAACCTCTTCATGTTTTAATATTTTGTTTCGAACATGAGGGAGAATCAAATTAAAAACCTATATTCAAAACGTCAATACTCTTATCAGTCTTTTCTAAACCAGACATTATATCAAAACATTGTAGATTTTATGCTGATAAAAATTAATCAGCTGATTTCCAGAACTATGATTTTTTATGTTTTTGGTATTTGCTCTCTTTCATCATTTTTCTGATATTCTTCTTTGTTTTGTTATTTTGCTTGGTACATTTCTACATCAACATTGCTGTTTTATATAAGGTTTCATGCTAATTAGATTTCATATGGACATCATTTATCTATGACCTCACTAATTCTAAAACAACATTTTTTATTTCATTGGTGCATAAACAAAAGCTTTAATTACAAATTAAAACAATATACAGGATATTAACAGAAGCAGTGTGTGATTTGATGCTACTTAATTCACAAGTAGTCATTTACCAGTCTCAGTCATTATGTGGAGTCATTTATCCTTGCTAATAAAAGACTGTTTTAACATTATTAATAGCCATTTCAAATGAAAAGGTATTTTTTCATGTATAATAACGAATTGTATGATTGTTGCGTTTTTTAAAGTGTTTCTTAATTTTTAACACCATCATTGATTTTATGTAGCAAACCATCCTTTGGATGTTAAGCAGTTTAAGGATATTTTTTCACCACATTGAAAATAAAGTAAAATGCAATTCAAACAATCAAATCATAAAATATAATTTTTCTTTGTTGAATACATCATTTCCTATCATCTTGGAAAGTTTTTTACAAAAAACAAGTTTGTTGCCAAGCAAATATTCTGGGTTTTTGCATGTTTTATGCTTTCCAATCGCAACACTACCTAACAAAACATACTGAAATGTGAGTTAATGAAACAGAGCAGAGAAAGGATTAATTTTATTGAACACACCATTTCTTAGTTATAGGCCACAAAGATGGTGACAAGTAAATCAGTCACAGTTTATTGACAGGGAAACTAGTTTCCCGTTTTCCAACACATCATCAGTCCTGTAAATGTAAGACAAATCTTGCAGGCAAAATGTTGGCACAGGTAAAGAAAAACACATGAACTGTGGCTAGTCACAACGACATTACTAAAATTTTTTCGAAGCTAAAAGGCTGACCTTCCCAGAGCTTCGCAAACCAGTCACTGCTAAGAAAATCGGCGTTTGGTAGCGGTCTAATAAATACACTTTTCCTCTGGAAATAACACACGTGCGTGGTGACCAGTGCCAGAGAGAAACCACGTGATTAAACGGCATAACAGTTCATGAAAAATCAAGAAAGGCCGAGCTTTTCAACATGAACTAGAAAGTTTGTCGAAGTGGTAATTTCAATTAAATACAACAATTAGCTTAACTGAACAGAAATTTTGGTACAAACAAATAATTTCTTGACATTTTAAATTGATTTAAAATGTTTTAAATTGACTTGACATTTTAATTTGACATTTTAAATTGACAATTTATTGACATTTTAAATTGATTCACACCATTTCTTGACATTTTAAATTGATTTGGGCGATATTGGTGGTTATTGTAAAATTCATATCACTAAAATTAACACAACAAATTGTTTGTCAAATATTTTATGTAGCTGCTTGATCTTATGTAGCTACCAACAGAAAACATCTAACATTGGTACTATATTACAAGAATGGTATGGATTCACATTACTTGGCACTCTGCATAAAAACAAATTACATAATTTCATGTCCTCTAACAGTGAATTTGCTGACCATGCAATACATACTTTAATTAAATGTCTTTGATAGCCTTTTGCTTATAATGTGTCTACTTGTAAAAAAAATTATAATTTAAAGCTACTATGATTCATGAAAAACATGAATTGAGTCCAGCAGAAGTTATGACTGCTTTTTTTCTTAATTTCAAAGACCTAACATTGGCTTCNCTGTTGTACCTTGCTTTCACTAGAAGTTTGTTTCTCTTTACTACTATGCTATCATGNGTAGAGTTCTTCATGCTCTATTTCATCAAATACACCACACATCTTGAAGTTAATTGAGTTCAGTGTGTCACAAAATAATGTTTTCTTATTATTGTTGAAGTGTAATGGTAAACCCTGAAAGCAAGCTGGCAATCTAGAGTACAAAAGAAAATTGATCTCTCCACTTGTCTGTTTAAATATTTTTAAACGTTGTGTTGGTATAAAAAGTTAGAGTTGATCAAGTGGTTGTCAATAAAAAAAATGTTGAAGCAAAATTTCACAAATGATATGTAGCAGGTTCTTTTAACATTGATATTTTTTGGCACAATCTGGTAAAGAGCCCTAATCTGCAAAATCACAAGCATCACTAAGATCGCTTAAGATGACTAACATGGTTGCGATTGAAAATCCTGAGCAGCATGCGTGCAAGTTTTCACACTATTGTAGCAAGCAACAATAGAGTTCATATGCCGGGACCAATTTTTTTGCATGTTAGTGCTACTTTCAGATGGGTGCTATTCTTTACGCACGTCATGTTCATGGTGAATTGCGCATTCAACACCACACTGATTGAGAGGTTGCAACAACATCCCTTCCTTTTTACAATTAACTGCATTGATTGCACATTCATTTTGTGAAGGTTGCACCTAACAGACCTTCACATCCTGGTCACAGCACCAGTATGTTGCAATCAGAAAGCTTGAGTGGCAAGTGTACAAAACGTCACACTGTGGCAGCAAGAAAATAAGGACCAACTACACAATATAACCAGCACCAATATTAACCAAGGTTGATAATGTAATAAAAGTGTCAAATTGTGTATAAAATAATGTCAATCTCATTTTTGAAACATGTTTGTATATATTACGAAATGGCCGAAGTAGCTAAGTTAAATCAGATAGCAGGAAACACAGAGCATTTATCTACTTCAAACTGTTCAAAGGTTTATTGTTTACATGCTTTAGTGGTAATTTCATTTACTGCTGGGCAAAATTGCATTGCATATCTGACAGCATTTCTTCAAATTTATTTCTTTTGTTGGGATTGCTTAGTCATGTTTTGTTGCCCACACTAAATAAACTGTTGTTGATAAAAATATTTAGCGTTAGTCATCTTGGTGATCTTGCTATTCTTTGGGCGCATCGTTATTGATCTTGGTGATCTTAATCGCTTTAGTGGTGATGTTGCAACCTTTCAGTCGGCATGGCGTTAATGTGCAATTCACCATGAATTAAATGTGATTGAAGAATAACACCTAGACACCAAGATATTTAGTTGCAGTACTTGTTATTATGACACAATTATCTGCTTGGAGCTTGTTACCAAAAATGTAATAATCTTGGTGTGAGACAGGTGGTGGTTANAATTAGGCCTAGGCTAGCAACAAATAATGTTATTACTACCATTGTGGTGCCACTACTCCCTGTAAAATATCAGTTTTCGTGACTCCNGTTACGTTATTTTATATCCACAACCAAGATCTACTACTGACGGATATGCGTCTTTTAAACGGCATCAAAACATTTGATTTTTACAAAGCTTGGAGAAGTTCATGTTCATGTACACCTAAGATAATTTTTAATCTCTTCCTTCAAAATTCTGGCTAAAGGCAATTGTAGTAAAACAATAAACTTAAAATTTATTCGAAAATTTACTATATGACCAAACTATACTCATAGATTTGATGTTTTTGTTTTTTATACAAGAGCAATGAGGATGTTGCTAATGCCTTACATGCTCTGTATTGCATTTACAAGCTAATAAGTATTTTGTTGGTGTGCAATTTCCTTGTTACAAGTTGTTAAATATCACTTGCAATGTAAATATGAAAATAATCTGAAGTCAAAAAGTTTCCAGAAAACTACTTTCCATGCTCACCTTTGAAGATATGTTTCTAAATATAGGGTATTTATACTGCTTAATTATATGTTTTTGAAAAGTTTGTTTCTATGGCTAGAAAGTTGTGGGAACATGGTTCTTTCACTGTGTAGATTCCCCAGGGAGGATTCCTCCCCAGGGAGGAATTTCGTGAATTCAGTGGAGGAATTTCCACTTTATAGTTAAGTTACACATTCATTGTAAGTGTTGGATTTTTACAGTTGACGTTGGCTTTTTCAATTAGTTACATCACTTTATACTTGTAAGTTATTTTGTGGACTGTCACACGTTTTTGTTGACAAATTTGAGTGCCATGTTTTGCCAACAAATAGTTTCTCTTATATTAATCAAATTTTTGTCATCAATGAAGACCATTGTTCTAATTGTAGTTGATACTAGCCTACGAACCCAAACAGGGAAGGAATGTAAGTTCCATAGGGGAGGAATGAGAAGTTCCTAAATGAGAAAAGGGGGTAATGCATCAAAAAAGGTTGGGAACCACTGGTGTAGACCATTGCTGATGTTCAGTAAATAATTTTGATAGTTTGACATTAAGATGCCTTTGCAAAATAGTTTCAAAATTTTGTCTTTAGAAAATTATAATTTGAAAATCATTATGTAGCAATACCCCAAAAGTTTATTTTTACGTTTACAATAAGTGAACTGTGGAAACTCTTAGTGTATTTTGTGTGGTTGACCTACAACACTTTTTTCTGACAAATGCCCTTGAGAAGAACTCTTGCATATTTTGTATGTTTTTTGAAATTATTGGTTCAGAGGTGTGTATTGTGTAATCTGTAACTGAACAAATATGGCAATTTTCACAGGTAGCTGATAATCTTTTTTCAAAGCATTGCTTTTCCCTGTACTAAATTTTGTTTCGTTTTGTAACCATTAATTGCAGTCATTGCATTAATTTTTCATTTTCAGTTTTAATTGTTTTTTTAGAGAGTTATATACTACATTTTAAATGCTTGGCTTGAAATGGTGCTATTTGCTTCCTGCCAACTGTACATAGACACTTCATTGTGTGTAATGTTGCATATAATATTGTTTTACAGTAACTAAATTGTTTCAACCAAGGCTTGTTGGTTTTAATACAGGTAACGCATCTACTCATATCTGCTCACACAAAAGAGCAGCATAACAAATATAATGCACAGTCATCTTATACAGACCTTGTGACTTGTGCAGAGGGAACTAGAACTGCTTTCATGGACTTGGCAAAGGTAAAAAATTTGCATAAATTGCCTCCAGATGAAAATTTCTTAATCTGTGTCATTTGATTGCGGCTAAGATCTTTAAAAAGAAAAACTTGTGTTATAGATCTTTGTCCAGTGTAACTTGTCTTGTTCCTTTTGGGCTGCAAGGGTTTTCTGAAAAACTGGCAAAGTGGCAGGTGAAGATGCACGTTTTTGCTTGGTTGTCTTTAAATAGGACTATGAAAAAAATGTCAGTACTCATGTTGTGAACGTTTTTGGTGGGTTTTTGAAAATAATTTGTGTTCTTTTCCTGTGAGTGAAGTGATGTTCCAGTTTCCAATCATTAGCTTGCGTGGCTTATAAGTCTCTCAGAATGGACAGTTACTCTGTGCTGTCCCCATTTGCCTTCCAGATGCATGGTGGGCGCAAAGCTAGGTCTACATTTGTGAATAGCTGATGTGGGAGACTGTCAGACATGGGATGATTACATCACAAATGCAATCGATTATGATTACTTGCCACATGCTTGACTATGATTATGAATAAACGATTTCACAAAGTAACTGATTAATTGATTACATTGAAAGTAATTATGATTACAATCGCGATTACATTTGTCTTGGAACATCTTCAGAAAGAAAACAAAACTCATTTGCATGGTTTGATGTAAGTATATTTTCAGACAATATATGATATGAATGCATGCATTAAACAAAATTACCACTCTGTATGGATTAAGCACCAGAAAAAAGAAAAATCACATTGTTTCCTTTGTTTACTGAGATGTTCGTGCAGTCAAACAAACCAGTGGCATAACTAGTGGCTGTTTGAGCCAGGGGAACAAACTGAGCTGAGAGGCCTACTGGCCTCTGTAGGGATCTATTAGCCAACACTCAGAAGAAATGATGGTGAATGCAGATGTGGATGGCTTTGTTAAAATCCTAAATCAACAGAAAATACTCTGAGAAATGCAAAAAACAACAACCTACTGAAAAACAAAAGAGTACTAAAACCGAAATATAAGCCAAGTGAGGGCCTGGTTTCTAGATTTAGCTTGCCGCAGGGGTCAATTCGCCCCTCTGCCATCCCGTCAATTACTCCACTGCAACAAACATTTCGTATTGATTAAACAAATACTGTATATTCAAGGTTTAAAATCGTTGTTACAGTTGATAAACATCAACGCTTCAAATCCTTCATCAGTCAAACGACATCTATCAGGCTTGAACATTTGTCCAGCAACGCTGAAAAGTCGTTTGTTAGTAATTTCAAAACTGCTGACTATTTCTTCAACCTGCGGGTTACGATGTTTTCAGCTGAGTGATGGCCTTTGGATCGTCTGCAAGCCAGTATAACACTGTGTAGCTTTTAATTTGAAATGACATGAACAGTGATGCCAATATAACTACGCATCTTTCTATTGGGCCAAAAGCCAGTGGTCAAAAAAACCTCACTAGTTTGGTTGAGTTTTGTTTACCAGTATCCGTGGATGATCTCTGTTGACATGCTGGTTATCAGCGTTGTGGAAAGGTGCTTTCGACTTGGATTAAATTACCTTATTCCTATGAAAAGAAAATTTTATAAATTACTGTACTAATTAATAATTATATACATAATCTACTCCAGCACTTACATTCATAGGTTCACTCTGAATATATATAAATAAAACCACACACTCTCCACGTAATGTACTGCTATCTCTTCTGTTTCCGAAGTGTCAATCTTATTTTTGTTGCTACGTCTCACTAGACTCACTACGCTATTTCTGGTGGCCAACAGAAAGGCTAGGCTAACTGGAAAAAAGCGAGAATTCGCTACAAACGCTGTGTTTGCCGCTGGACTATCTGTTTTTAACCAGGTTTTTTTTTAAGGAAAATGTTAGGTACCTGTATGGATCTGTAGGGACCAGATTTTAGGGACCCGATGATAATTTTCTCTGATTCTAGGGACCCGATTTGAAATTCTAGGGATCCGAAGAAAGCCACCAAGAAACCCAGGTTCGTCGCACAGTGATGTAGGGTAAAGAATTTCCAAGTTTAATCGCGAAAGTAATCGTCGATTACGATTAAATTGGCAATGTAATCGATTACGATTACATGTCATTTTTGGTCAGTTCAATCGATTACGATTACTCAAAAAACTGAAATCGATTACGATTGACGATGACGATTACCTATGTCTGGAGACTGTCACAGATTTTCCGAACAGGTCCTTCTGCCTAAAGCCCCAACATGTTCCTTGGTTATGCGCACATCAACTGCGTGATGATATTGATTGATTTTGTGCATTTCATGGAAGTGAGTGCCCAGGTACCGGTGGGAAAAGCAGTAGCGACGTTTGCAGAACAATTAGGTGATATCAGGGGGTGCCATGTGAAGGCGTTGCTGCGGGCACATACGTCTGGGAGAGGCCTTTGACATTCCTGTCACCACAAGGGGCTTTGGTGGGCAAACAAAACTCCGATCCCCCCAAATTGAAATAGGAAACACTGTAAATAAGTAGAGCTTTGTCAATTTTGGGGTTGTAAAGCCCCCTTATCGAAGACTTTCTGGTGATGTTTCTGGCCTTTCATCGAGTCTGCTGCAAGTGCAGACATGCAGCAATCACTTCACCTGAAAAAGAGAGGCTATTATCACTTTTCTTAACGGGACAGGTCGGACGTTTTTTTGTCCCTGATGCCTCACAAACCCTCCACAACTTGTTATGGTCTGAGAAATGAATTAATGTTTGGCAGAAGCTTCTCATTACATCTAACTCACATAGCGTGCGTTTTGGAAAAATATATGATACCAAACATTTCTGTCACTACTACAGCAATTTTCCTCCCTATGCAGACAGTGAAAAGGATGTAAATTTATTATGTTGTAGTTTCTGCGACTGATATGAGCATATTATCCAAAAATCCAGAAATTTGCATAAATTTTACGTTATTGCTTTCAGGTAACTGAAAATACTGTGAAGCACCAGTACAGCAATGATGCAGGGCTTGTGGATGAAGTTGAAACAGCTCTGCAGAACATGCAGATTACTGCTGATAATCTTTTACTATGCTGTCAGGTAATGTGTATTGANTTAGGAGCATTGTTTTGAAAATGCAAAATTATGTTTTCATCACCCANTGCTGNAAATTCTGAATAGCCCAGTTTTTTTCGTTCCATCTGCAATTNTTGTTCTTTCTGGTGATTTAGGGATTGTAGGGNTTAAGCATAATTTCCACTGCCACCTTTAGGACCATTCTGGATTATTGAGTAAATAATTTTCGCTTCATGTAGGTCTAAACAGTGGTAGAGTCACCAAAACTGGTTTTACATCTGTTCCAACTTGTACAACGCTGTGAAGCCAAGTGAAGCCAAGGGGGACTGAAGTGTAGTACAGTCACCACAGATGAAACGAAATTATATCAACGAAACGGCACTGTTGAGACAGATATCATGGAAAATGCTGACCACAGACGTTGATGCAATCCAGCAGCTCCGAACGTCTGGCATTAGTTGCTGGAACTGTTGTGTTGATATATGTCCACTCCACTTCTGAGTCCTGACTTGCTATTTGCGGTGACTTCACTTCACCACACTTTTACTCCGTCGACTTTGCGGTGTCACAGCATCACCTCTTCGCGAGGGAGATCATGGACTTCACCTGCCGACATATTTTGGCAGTTTTTCACCTCGACCTTTCGGAGAGCGAGTTCAAACCTTGCGCTTGGCGCCGTTGTTGCGATTGGGTTCTTGAAAAATGTTGCACACTGATGTTGAGGCGGCGCTGTATTTACAGACGTCTGGTGATAGTTGCTAACTCTGTTCCGTTGATATAATTTCCCGACTTCATTCGTGGTAACTGCACAAACTTCAGCCCTGTCGCCGTCGGCTTCACAACGTTGCACTAGTTGCAGTGACAAATGTGTAAAGCATTACTTCTCAAACTGATGTTTTCACGTACATCTTTCAGTCACATACCTAGAAAAAAACGTAAATTGATCGATGATTCATTTCTCAATACTGGTGTTAAGAGTCATAGCAAAAAAACTTTCTCATCCAAGTCGAAATTCAACCGCAGTAGAAATGTCATGACAAGATCAAAGCTGCTGTTGTAAGTAAACGTTGTTGTGGTTCTGCTCAACTCGATTTTGATAATTTTCATGGAGCTTTCATTTCTGTCTTTTCATCTGTCTAAATTATGTCAATTCGGATACTCCTATGGGGAATGTTGGACAATGCAACATTTGCGAGGTTGCTTGCAAGTGCAGATTGAGGTTGAGTCACTCGGAGGTCACAAAGTGGACGGTAGAATAAAGATTAAAACATTCAGGTTTGAAATTTAAAGACACATATTGGCTTACTCAGAGAGAAGGCAACCATTCAGGGATATCACTGTTCGATCTAAAAGCAAAAATGCAATCGGAGTTTATTTTTTTGTTAGTAAGCATGGCATTTGCTTCATTTATTTTTTGCAAAATTTTTTGCGTCAGTTTTTATTAAATTTTAACTCTTGATCTTTGGTGCACTGAGATATTTCTGTTGTAGACAACAGTGGTGGAGTCTGGAGACTTGGAATTGGTCTCGAGACGAGTCGAAGGCTACAGGCCTCGAGACTTTGAATATTGCGAAGAAATGATTTAGTAAAATTTCTACAATTCAACGATTTTTTGTTTATTGTATTTGCAGATAAAAAACAACCAAAACAGCTCGGAAATATGACAGAAATTTGAAAAAAATCAACTTGGAAGTGATGGCGACATTTAAAAAAAATTTCGGCAAAATCAATAAATTTTGAAGTCTCGAGGCTCGGTCTCGAAGGTCAAGTCTCGGTCTCGGGATTTTTGATGAAGTCTCGGTCTCGAAGTTTTAACCAGGTCTCGGTCTCGAAGGTTACGGTCTCGACTACGTCACTGGAAGACAATAGCATGGGCGTCCGAAGTTTTTTCCAGGGGGGGCCAAATAGTGGATTTTTCCAAAGATAGCCAAAACGATTTTTCCAGGGGAACGCCACAAGTGGTGATATTTAATTTTTCCCTCTTGAAACTAAGAAAACAACCTTTTTTGCTAGAAGTGTAATAGAAAAATGTCAAATTTTAAAATCCAAGGGGTGTCAAGGCCGCCCCTGCCCCCCCTTCCGACGCCAATAGACGACAGTACGTGAATATGCGAAGAATATTCTTGCTCAGATTGTGGCTTCAACCGAGGGACGTAACTGCGAGGAGGAAGTTTTGTATCGACCATCTGACATCGCTTCGTGTACTTCAAAAGCGTTCCAGGTAAAACACGACAGTAAACTTGTTTCTCACGACAAATAAGTTTGTTTTATTGTTGTTTTTCGTTAAAATGGCAAGCGACGTTTTTAGGAATAAAATGGCTGCAAACCTTTTAACTGGTGAAGTTGTCTCAGGGGTTGTTTGAAAGACACTCAGCATTAAATTTTCGCTTGAAGTTTTGCTTCAAGATTATCGCAGGGGGAGGCCAAAAGTAGCAAAATTTCATTTTAACCCGTCGAACCTAAGAAAGCAACCTTTTTTGCTGAACATTTGATGGGAAAATGTCAAATTTCAAAATCCAGGAGCGGGCCAAGGCCCCCTTTCCCCTCTTCTGACGCCCATGCTTGCAGTGTTACTACCGCCTGCAACGTTTTCGACTTGCTTTTAACCCTCTCAAGGAAATAACCATTATCCCCGTTTCTTTCGTTTTTTTATATAGTGCGTAGTAATCTTACTACTCTGTGTGGACAATGCTGAAGTGAGGAAAATCGTTTGCTTAGCCAACGAGGCGAAGCAGGCTCTGACAAACTTAACTGCTGCTACCTCTCTGAAGAGCTTAGTAGGTGAGTACTGTCAAGTTTTCTTTATTCGGTTAAGGCTGGGTTTGTAGTCGTAGGTGCAGTGTTCCGAGTTTGCTTTCGACGTATCTTGTGGGATGACACATTACAAAAAGTTTGTTCGCTGCATCACTTGACGTTTGGTTTCTTAAATATCGGCTTTCAAAATATACCTTTTTATATTCTTTTAGTTTGAAAGGCCTATTGATTTCTTCTATTTTTTCTGTCTGCAGCTACCAAAAGTTACAATTAGACTGTTGTTTGTTAATAGAAATTCATTGCTCTTCTTTCTGTTGACAGCTTTGTGTCGTATGTAAATTTTAAGAGCTCCATCTATCATGACCAACCAATTGTACTACACGCCTCCCCGTTGATTGATGTGGCATGTTATTCTGCATGCACTACAGCGGTAATAGTGGTTTGGCGGTTTTATTAGCGACAATTTAGCAACGCACAATATATTCATCGTCTTACGATGTTAAATCGCCGAGATCTCCATGTTGTTTGATACGAAACAAAGACCTTTACCACTGTTACGTTACGGTGGGGGAATTGATGTCCGCCGCTGTCATTTGATTTCTTGCATGTAGTTTTTATCGTTGCCAACTACGCTGTGCTACTGTTAAAAGAAAAAATTATTTTCCTTACCGTCGTATAGAAAAGACTCAGTTTAATTTTCTTCGTGTTTCAGGTCTTTACGCGTCTTTAGCAGAAGCTGTTCGAAAATTTTTCAAATCCGCCAACGAAAGGCGCTCGGAGCTTTTATCCGCAAAAAGCCAGGAAAAGCTTCATCGCGCTCTGTCGGCACTGAAGCATTCGATGCCGATGCTCGCGACAGCGTGCAACATGGCGATCAAGTATCCTCGCAACGAGGAGGCGACGTCCAGTAAACTGTTTGCGCTGCAGCAGGTATAGCTTGAAAGCTTATTGACATTTGGTGACATGATGCTTCGTGTTCTGGTTATAAGTGCCTTTGTTTACAAACCAGCCTGTCGCAGTGTTCTTCAGGTTTCTTCGTGGGTGTGCTCGCATGTCGTCGCAAGTGTTTCCGCATTCACTGCGTAAAACGTTCGCTTCGCCTCAACAGCATTGAAAATTTCTTTGAATTCCAAACTTTTTGGTCGAAATCAAGGATGTGCAGCTCATAACGATGCGAACAACGGCCGTTCGTAAACGTATTTATTCCAATTCTTCAACGGATTGACCGACGAGAAACTTATTCTAGATCAATAATAACAAGCTGGCCGTTTGGCGTTTTTACACCCATTTTGTCAGTGACCGGTTCCCAGTTGCTCCTGAAGTGTTTGAATTGCCGCAAAGTTACGTGTGCACTTGTTAGAAGAACTCGCCTGCTTCTGGCGAGTTTGCGAGATGCGCCACTTTAACGTCACAATTTTGTTAACGTTCTCATGAATTGAGTTCCGCTTTTCTAATTTTTTTCCTCTCTGCGTTTCTACGCGCGGCATCGTTGACACAGACTTGTTCTGCCCGGGTGCTACAGAGTACGTATAGAAAAGTTTGCGTATGGCAATGAATGAAAGTCAATGGAAACAGAAAAAGTTGAAAAGACTTGTAGAATACAGGTCTTTTAAATGTCGGTTCGATTTGTCCGATGCACTTATTTCCTTGCTCTAGGTCGACAAAACGATCAGCGAAATCGTGCATATCATCAAGGCCCAGCCGGAAAGCGCCGGCGGCGATGCCAGCGGCGGACAACTGGGCGACTTCGTGCTGTACGCGCGCCGCATCGACGAAATGCTGAGTTTGAGCAGTCGCTACCAAATGAATAAACTGGAGCTGGAAACAGCCGTCCAATCGCTGGTCCATCGCGTCATGACTTTCGTGACCTTTGTCAATGAACAGTACGTGTGTCGTTTTTTGTGTACAGGGCCCGTCGTGGCGTGGCTACTAGTCAAGGGGGGAAACAGGGAGCAAATGCGTCACAGGGAGGAAATCTTTTGTAAACATTCCAAAAGAAAAAAATGTACATCTCATCGTGAAGAAGGACCGAGAATTGAGAGTGACAGAATTTCTGGGGGGGGTTTGCGCCCTNTGGTTGCCTCTGAAATCAACGTTCAAGGATGCTGTTGGTGTTTTGGTTACTATCATTCCCGCTTGTTTTTGTGTGCTTTCGCTCAGGTTTCTGGGACGTTTTGTCATTTATTCGTTTCAGCTCCCCCTCTACGTCCCGTCGAGCGGACGCCCTGATCAAGCAGTGCCGCAAGCTGATCGAACTCGCCTGCGTCGTGTCGCGTCTGTCCGGCGCCGCGCGACAATCGCCGCTCGTCGACGAACTCGCGTCCAGCGCCGAAGATTCATCCGAGTTCGGATCGATTT
>JGI24021J15306_10005784_pt1 | contig 14739 bp, 11 predicted proteins | sample Ectturendosymbi1_FD_15306 | JGI IMG/M metagenome (IMG submission 15306)
CGGGCCGTAGTTTGGTGACCCCTGCTCTACACTAAAGATGATGGTGAACAACATGAAGACAAGTTTCTTGCACAGCTAAGTATTTTCGTAACACCCTCAGCTAAACATATGAAGCAAGCCCAACGTAGGCACGTTTTTCCAAGTAAAACTTTCGAGAAAATCTTTTGCTCGTTTCGAAGTAAACTGTGAAATTATGCCTCTGTGCAGTTTCGCAAATTCTTGTGTTAGTAATGAGTCGTCATAGGAAGGAGTTGCGCGGGGCCCGAGGCCATGGCCTATGCGTAAATCCGTCACTGGTCGCAACCACAGCATTTTTATGTTGACACCAACAGGCAACTAACCAGGACACGACCCCGAAAACGCGCCTGTCCCGGTCAAACCAGAACCAGCTGTTTAGTCAGAAAAATCATTTGAGGGGGAGAGTTTTGCACTTTAATGATTGGCTTCTTGCGTTTATGACAATTTTTGCTCAACGGTTCAATAATTACCGTAAAAAATTTTGGGGAGCGACGCGCCTTTCCCCCCGGCTACGCCCTTTACCAGAACGTATGGCCAGCCTATAGTTGGAAGCAATCCGTCATCTTTCTGCTGGCGATCGAAGTCGTATCTACGTACTACAAAATTGTAAAAAAGAAAATCTGTCTTAAAACCACAATACACTGACATGAAGTCTGGACACATTGCTGTATGTTATTTCGTCGAAGTAGTTATTGCAATGCACACAAAACCTTGAGATTTGCGCAGAAATAAGTTTAATCAACACAACTTTGTACCAACCTGATCCATTCGCAACTAAGGCACCTGGGCCTCTCTCAGTGTGAGGATTGGAGATCGTGGTAACTGCGCCAGGCCTTCGTTTCTTGCCTCGCTTCGAATGCTTGGACCAGCGGGCGCTGAGCTTGCGAAAAAAGTGATTTTGTCCAGGTTGTACATCCGCGAAAACATCGTTGTCATCGCGATCAGAGACAAGACTAAAATTTTTCTTAACCTCAACAGGATTCATTGTCGATGGAGCACATTCAATCTCAGTGGTTTCAATTTATATCACAGCTAATTTTGCACCTTGTCAAAAAGATACTATCAATATTTGTAGCGCTGCTGTGGACAATAAACCTGGTTATTATTTTTAATTAAAAGCTTTCTGAAGACGTATCTCGATGCTGATTTTTATAAATAAATTGCATTTGCAGTAAATTAAAGCCTTCCTTAGGTCCCGCTGCCCATCTAATCGCGTAGTGGTTTCAAAAATCTCGACCAAAAAACCCCAACGCTTAGGGTCGAGGTGCGGCTCAGATCCAACAAGGCCTCCCAGAATCTACACGCCTTCGCGGAAAACGCTGGCGACTCGTGACGTATCAAAGTGGAACATTAAATCTTCGGCGTATTTTCGTTTTGCGTCTCATGTGACTGTCGAGTTTTTCGGGCTCGCAGCAGTTTCTGGCGCCTGCATCAGCGATTCAGTTTTGGAACGTTGGCAAACAACACCTGATGAGGGTTGTATCCGAAAACAGCTCTGCCGACGCGACCACACAACTCGCTACTGAACTCTTAAACAGCACTGCGGCCTAAAAGCCACATCTAATCCAGCAGCCAATCGTACACTGTAATTAAAAGTCTGTAACCACTGCGGCGGATGAACTGAAAAAGCAGCAGTTCGCGCGTATTGTTGCTTCGCGCTTCGAAACCCTTTCTTCCTTCGTTTCGCTGCTGCGCATGCGCTGCAGACGTCACAGCTGTTCGCACCACAGCACTGAATCTTAAAGCAGGATGGATTGGCCAATGGGATTTATTCGAGCCGCGGCACACTTGCGCACCTCGGCACTGTAGGCCATCATCACACGCAGTAATTCAACAAGAACTTTTTACAACTTTTCAGATACCACTGTTACCTGCCAGTTTCCACCAAAAGTCTTCGATTTTTTGCCGTGATATACACCTTATTTAAACACCGAAGTCGTTAGTTTATTGGTTGCGGTACACCACGAACTTCATGTACACCCGACATTTCCGCAGAAAAGCTTTTTCGAAAGCCCAATTTTGTTAAACATTTAAGGTCAGAAAAAATGTACTTATATCACAACCCTGTATTTGAGACATATCTAAAAATCGAAACATCGCAAACCTTTCACGAGTATCAAATTTATTCAATTGCATTTCAGTTAGGTCGAACAACAAAATATTATTTACAAAATATTATGTTCGTTTTTGAGGCAGGCATTAATTAAGTTTATTTTCGCAACGCTGGCTAGCATTAACAGGCTTCCGATTGTCTGATCACCACGGATGAAAAGCAGTGATCGAATTATTCGAAGGCATTAATTAATTACGTCGGCTGAAAGAAACGAGACAATGGACGCCTCGTGATGAACGTTCCAGGAATCAAGGTCAACACTATCCGTGTAAACAGAAATTTACATCGCCGGGAAGGGGTTGCCACAAAAAAAGTGTGGAAACTGTGCGTAGTTACGCCACAAGGTGGCTGTTTTGGCATCGCGACAGTGGTTAGTCTTTCAAAAGCAAACGCGCAAATTACGAACCAATCAGAGGGCAACATTATGTTCTGAAGGGTCATTGGCTATTCACGCCCCTGGGTCATGGGTGGCGGAACCTTTTTCAAAGTGGGGAGTGGCACTAGTGCACGTCAAGACAACTGTAGAAAAATTATTGTGGTTTGAATTGGTGACTGTGACGTCACAAGCATTGAAATATGACGCCATTTCCTACACACCATATGAAGGTCTAAATTACACTGTAAACGTATCGGTGAACCACCTGAAATTCAAATGGGCTGTTACAGGGGTGACCCAGGTCAACAGCGTCACTCGGGCTCATCATACGATTTATTTTGACTGAATAAAACCGTTCGACGCCTGTGTCACGGAAATTTCCATTTGCTTTCATTCTAGCTGGCATTACCGTTGCTCTGTGACGTTCGTTACGTAACAGTGAATGAGATGTTCTCATGATAACTTCCATTGTTGAGTAACGAACGTCACAGAGCAATGATAACGCCAGTAAGTCCTCTGCTTACTAGCCTCATTCATTTTAGCCCGAGTTGCTGGACAATTTATTGTTCGTTTGAAATTATTCTCGAAATGGGAACTCTCCACTGGATTGGACGTCAAATCCAATGTTTATGGCAGGGTTTCACAACGTGTGGGCCATGGCCCACTAGCGAGCCACGGAAGAATTTTTGACTGGCCACGAGTTTGTATTATTGAAATTAAAAACGTTTTGAAAGACGGACCTTTAATCCAGGGTTTCTCAACGGGGGTTGCTTCTGAGATAACAGGCTTAGCCTTCTTCAACGCATTGATTGTAGCGCATGTTACGTTATAAAATGGTCTTAGCTGTTTTTATTTCTGTTTTGTACATGGGTGACAGTTGTCGCGTTGGAGAAGTCGTACAATCTGCGGGCCCTCTGTTTATTAATTTGGCCACATGTTTGAAAAGGTTGAGATCTCCTGTTCTATACAAATCCACTGCTTCATAAAACATTCAGTCGGATATGAATTATGTTTCAAAAATACTTAATTGCATAGGGCAGCTATGGTTGTAACGGCTAAGCCAGAGTAAAGCGCGAGCGAAGCCAATAGAACGCCTACTACGAACAATATTGTTTTATTTAGATCACCCTCACCGGCAACATGAATGCGAAAGGCCAGACAGGGAACGAAAATATATGAACAGCGACAAGGTCCAATGAAAGCCCGAGTTAACAACTTAGTCAAGTGGGACCGTGGTTGTGGCACAAACATACGGAGCAAGCAAGCTCGCGTTCTCCGACATAAATCGTAATCAAAGACTCGGGCAAAACCCGAGAACCCGCGTACCGGCGTCACCACATGGGCTGCTAAAAACGCCAAGAACACAGCTTAAAACAGGCAAAAATGACACAGCATTGATACCCGTCTTAACACATTCAAAATCACAACTTTTCCGCATCTTGAACACAGAAGTAGCATGGCTGAATAGTCATTCTACAACGGCATTAGACACCGGAATGCAAAGACAAGACAAATTATACGTAGCAACTAGCACGTTGTCAGTAAGGATGTCAATTGTTTTGCCAATGCAGAAATGAAACATGTTGCTAATGCAAAAACAGAAACACAATTGAAATTTATCTGTCGAATATTTCATTTTGCATATAAGATGCAGCGACATTTCACTATTTGGAATGTTGTTAAAACACTTGAAATTACACCAATTTTTAACGGTGCAGCGTACCTTGGTTTCTGCCCACAGCTTAATGTCTGGAATTGCAGCGCAAATCACACTTAATAGAACGCACCTCGTGCGCGATGGCTCGATTCGCCCTTATAAGACATACGAATTACGAACTTCGACTCGCGCGGTAATGATGTACGACGTAAAGAGATGTTGAATAAGCGTGAGAGCCAATATCATCATTTTCATTTTCGACACATCTCAAGTTTTGTTTGCATGTTCTGTTTGTATTCTGTTTGAAATCATCCAAGTCCACAAGAAACAAAGATGGCTATTCACGTGAGATTCAGTCTCGGTGTGAACAAAGATCATAAATACTAGACTCCTTGAGCAACCACCATCGTCGCCTACAAATACTTTCATCTCCTTCGACTGCTACAAATAGTTCCCAATGCAGACAGCCGTCTCTACAATGGTGTGGCAGAAACTTTTTCCCACGCTACACACAAGCATGGGTGTCGGAAGGGGGCAGGACTTTGAAAATTTCAGCAGAAATGTTTTTTTAGTTTCGAGTGGTAAAAAACAAATTTCACCACTTCTGGCCCCCCTAGAAGAACTTTTGGAAAAATTCACTAGTGGCCCTCTTGAAAAAATCTTTTCGACGCCCATGCACATAACAAGCATCCAAAATTACACCATTTTTGTTAAAAAAGTTGTTCCATTACACCATCTGGCAACACTGTTCAACAACACCAACGCGGTAAGCAAGCCACAGCAGGGTGACAGACTGTGCAATGTGCATGGTGCATTCTGCCAAACAATTACGAAATCCTGCCACTTTACAAATAATATTGACAAAATATCTACATTTTTTCATTAAACAATTTACTTCAACAATGGACCCAATACTAATTGTGTTGCTTAAACCTACTAGGCAAAATTCATAATTGAAAAGTGGGGGGCCAGGCCCATGCGGCCCTCCTGTTCCGCCACCTATGCCCTGGGTCCTAGCATTCCGCAAATAATGATTTTTAAGCAGGTTGACAAGTAACTCAGCAACATGGTTTTGACTTGCATCTCACGCTTTTGTTACCGTATATCTATCTGCTCTTTGGCAAACATGCTTTCCAAATCATTCTGCATACTGCCACACGAAGAACTTTGCCAGCACTACAAGGTTGCTTGACCGAAGCACAACGAAAATTTATCTTACTAATTTTGGATTTTACGCGTACTACTTAAGTGTCGATGCAAACAAATCCCATATACGTAACCGCCCTCAATCTTCTTTCCATTTACAGCACCTCCGCCGAGACGGTAAACTTTTCATGCAGCCACGCTCTCGCAAAGATATTACGCACGTGACGACCATACGCACGATGCCACAAAAGAAGGAGCTGACGTCAGTTGAAAGCTAGGAAGCTCGATTGCGTGACGCTTTTGAAGGGGTGAAGCGCAGAAGTACACAGGTGATCTCCAATCACGACACGAACTTCAGTAAGCAGCAGTGGTGATATGGCGCGTGTTGGGTCGCGACCCCACGAAAGACCATCACTGTTCAGCAGGAAGCGCAGGGATTGCGTTCGACAAGAGTGCACAAGACTGTTAAAAGCCTCTTTCGCTTTGAAACACACCTGCTCGTCAACAAAACTGCTATCACATCCGTTCTTTCAGTGAATAGCGCTATTTAAGGCCTGTCATTAGCGTTTAGGGCACACGACATGTGGGGTTTAGCAGTCACGACGCGGAGCAAACGCAGCATCATATTCTCTAGAAAATGTAGAATGTTCGTGAAAAGCCACGAGACGTATTGACCGCACAGTAATATTATCGAGTGTTTGAGAAAACTAGAACTTTCATCCAACTGCCCAAAAACACGTTCTACCACAATGCTTGCCGACCATTCACCACAAACAGCAGTTTGTTTTCGCGCGGCTATCAGAAAGCCTTACGTTATCTACAAACTACAGGTCAATCAACAAAAAAGAAATTGCTTTATTTCGCTAACTTATGTTGCACAATGTCATCCCAAACAATCGCATCCTCGACTTTCGACTTTGAACAGATCGACTAAGATTGCTTTGTGCCGTTTCGTCTGAGTCAGCATGAATCGCATTGTTATTGGTTCGTTGCTTCATCGCATTAACCACAAAACTCGATAGCTCGCAAAAATGACAGGCGTGTCAACTTATTCTTGGCCTCGAACTACTGCATTGTCGGATTCGACACCACAATTCTGCACTATGCTCAGCTATTCGCAACCTTTCGCTTAATGTTTATGGACCGCAGAGACGAGTTAAGTTAAAAATGTAAACATCGACAGCAATCACAGCTTCACCGCAATATGACCAGAGAAGTCTTTCAGGGGATCTCGGTTTGAAACTGCTGATAGCGCGCATCCCTTCATTCGCTCATAAACAGTCTGATTCTTTTGCAGCCAAACTCACTGGCCGAACATTAACCGGCGCCCTGTCCTGATACTCGTCATTGCAACCTCCTGTACGGCGTAAACTCACCGTCGTGCTCTGCTGCGAAGTTTATCGAACGAAATACACAAACACTTCGCCTTTCACACGCGAGACGCAGTTCGTTCGCAGTGGGGTGTGTTTGTGGCAGAAGTGCCCGGATGTGGCGCTTGTGAATACCGAACCAGAACGGCAACGCGCCATTCACAAACTACACGTTACAACCTCTCGGCAGCGACCGCACGACTCTCCCCTCAGGAAAATCACCTTGCTGTTGCTGCAGACAGTACGGTAGCTCTGCCTCAGGTCGCTGGGCGCAACCCAACACGAACATTCTGTCTATAAATATCAGCACTCGAAGAAACGTGGGCTGCGTTCGGCAACCCGCGTGCGCGCACTCAATGCAAAACGACTGCAGTTCAAACCACTCATTCTTCCGGCACATCATGTTCTCACCGCAGTCAGGCGGAGATAACTAATCGAGTTCTTAGTATTGAGGCGTGCTGTCCGTCATTACAATCGCAACCGCCGTGCGCTACGTCCGTGATCTGCTACATTCGCCTGAGAACGCAAGGAGCTGTATCAAACGTTAGTGGCGTCAGCCAGGAATGACGCACTTAGGCAGAAAACGGACCCAGCCAAGTGCGTTGTTCCTGGCGGACACTACCGAGATCGTTCGCTTCGGTCCAGGCACAGGTGGAACGATACGCGTAAACGGTGCTGTGCACAGTCAGGCTGATGGGCGTGGCCAGAACACCAGAAGAGCACTGCGAGGAAAAATTAAAAACGACGAGCCTTTGCATTCTGCTTGTCGAAGCGAATTGCAGTCTGCTTTGAAATCCACAGTCAAACAATTAATCAATTGCGGATCTTTGGAAAACACCTGTATTTTCAATAAATCGAAACAGTTTCACTGAACGTTGATCGCATCGTGCGTTAACTTGTACGTTTTGCTAAACAGTGATAAGCAGCTGAACACAACTTTGGTTAAACGATAAGGAATTGATCATTAAGTCAATATGTCCACAGGTAAATGAAGCATATTGCTTATCTCAGGCCCCACACCGTTTTTTCACGTCGACCCTCGCACTTCTCAGATACAGTTAAAACTGGGATAGTAGCTGCATTTCTTGCTTCTACAACTGCATGTCCCATAGCTCTTGCTTGAAAATAAACTGAAAATTCCCTGACACCAAATTACGTTCAGTAGCAAATCAGGTCCGGCGTTGTTGGTTCGTGACTCTTTGACCGCAGCTATTCAAACCAAAACATACAGATCAAAGCGCAGCATGTTATCGTGAAGCAAAATCGCAAATTTAAGATAATACGCAGCAGGCTTACTACAACCGACAGGGTCGAGGCCTGATCACCGCATTGTATTTCACTGTCCAGTTTCACAGGCAATTCACTGGTAGAAAAAACATTCTGTTAACAAAACACTGTTTTCTTTTTTGGAGGAACAAAGTCACTGAAGTACACAAAAGAAATTTTAGACGGTTTGTTTCGGAAAATAGCGCATCGCGCCATCACCAAATAACTTCTTCGAACTTCACGTGTTGTATCGTAAGATAGCAAAACATAAAACAAGTTTTCCCTCCCAAAAAATTCAAACCATTAGTTGATAGGCACATAATAATCAGCAAACGGTTTTCGAGCGATGTCGTTTGTTCAGAAATAGAGGAAATGAAGCGAAGCGTAGTATACACGCACTGTTACAGGCCTGGAAGCTGAGGTGAACCTTCCTTTGTTCTGGCACAGATTCAAGTGAGACCAAGATGTGTCAAAATAGATTGGATGTCATCATTTAATATGCCATTTATCATGATGGTTTCAATTTCCATGTAAATCCGATGCCATGTACGGTGCAAATGAAAACGCAACTAACTTCTAGTGAATATTACCCTCCTAAATGCGTGGCAAGCGCGGGCCAACAGAGTTACGACTGTGGACAGCAAACACAATGCAGCGTCAACTGACCCGCGCTTCTACAAAACCTATAATGTGAAAACGCCCGATCAATTCACGAGGTTGACAGCCCTGGATGCACGCATCAAAAGCTATGGTCAAACCACGATGAAGCCAAAATGCCAACCTTTACCGATGCAATCAGATAACATTAAGGACATCGTGACGAAAAACCGCTTCTATCGCGGCTCACAACCCGCTAATGCTGCCTAATAATCAGAACAGAAAGTGTGAGTCGCATTGCTGCAATGAAGCCCTGCGGTGGATACAGGAAATCAATTCCATTAGTGGTGCAGGAGGTGCAAGCGCATCCCCCAAGTTTTGATTTGTCAAAAATTTGGGCAAATTCTCAAAAAAATTGGGCACAGAATTTCCAAAATTTTCAACATTAATGAAATTATACTTTGTTATGTTATCGAAAACACATTAAATATATATAAGATCAGTGAACTGTTTCTAATAACTTCGTGTTTTAATTTTGTGAGAGTTGATGAGCAACTGACTCTTTTGAAAGTTAGGGCAAAAGAAGGCATTTCATTTGCGTGCTTTATTAATTGTACACTGGGAATGGAGTATGGCATAGGGCAACCATTTCATATTAGTAACGTCCATGCAAGGCAAGTACAGAAAAGCTTTTGTTTTTTGATTTTATACATGGTTTGGATGAACACATTTTGTCATACAGTCTTTTGCCTGTCGCATATATGTGCAGTTGAACAGACAGTGTTGTGAGACTCACGGCACAGTCATAATATAAATAACATGATGCATGCCACATATATGTCTTCAGAGGAAGCAGGTTTAGGCCTACCCCAGCTAGGTGTGAGGTTTCCTGAAAAGAGCATGAGTTGGATTGCAAATGGAACGTCAAACCTTAGAACTGTGAGGCAGATGGTCAGAGAGTACTGATCCATTCAGATTCTGACAGTGTTCTTGTACAGCCTAGTGTTTCTCTGTGTATTTGCTGATGTGAAAACGACAGCTGAAGTGAATTTTATACCGGGTGCCGGTCCCAAGCATCGACCGTCTCAACGATCCGGACCGACAATTCCACCTCTTTAATCGTGACCTTTCCGGATTTTTGTTGATTTTAATCTGCCCATTTTTTTGTATTTAATGTTTCGCCTCCGCCGTTAAGTATTCGCGAATTCCAACAAACTGCAAGAGACGAGACATTATGTCATAACTTTGTCGGTGCCGTTATTCATGAGCTAACACTAATCTATCAGACAACAAGAAAGCCGTAAGGAATTGCTCAATGCTCATCTCCTGATCAGCATCAATCAACGTGCATTTTTTGGAATAATGTCTGATGTAGAAATGTTTCCATTAACTTTTTTCATGAGAAAAATTATCGCGAGTCAAACAAGCTCACCAAACAATTTTTTCGCAATCTACCATCCTAAAAACAGCATGACCGTCATCAGCGCCTACCTCTCCATCGGATGGCCTGGGCCAATACATCTGCTGGCTGTGCAAAGCGTGCAAATCACTATGTCTGATTGTGAACTCAGAACTCGAACTACACATTTCTGGGTTCGTAACGCCACGTTTAACTATCTGGGAACATTTACCATCACATGAACAGCTACTGACTTTTACTTCACGCGTAACTTGTGGCTAGCGTGAAAGTGACATTTCCCGAAGCAGGTGTATGACGAGTGACGAGTGACGACTACTGTTGAAATAGGTGAGAAAATAAAGGCTTCAGTGATGAAGTACATGCAAGCGAACAGTATTTAACAATCAACAAGCTGAGCGTGAAGACGCTTCTTAAAAGCGTCGACGCGCAAAGTTATGGTTTGTGGTATTCCATCCCGAAGCACAGCCTCTTGTTGACGGACGAAGAAGTGCGTTGCCCCAGCAACGTAGGGCGCCCACTTACGACCACAAAGTTGAAAGACGTAAATCTATCCGAGAATTTTTATTGCAATCAATGCTTCGCTTCAATGAGTCGCGACGCGCAAAAGCAAACGCTTGATACGCGGCCAGAGCCGACAACGCTTGACTTATGATCTCGTCACAATGCGACCTATGACTCGTCACAATGCGCACAGCAAAAGCATGTTGTCACGGTCAAGTGGCTTAAAATGTATTCGCTTTCAACTTGGAATTCACGCAAACACCCGTGAAAAGTAGTTGTGGAATGCCACATTGAATTGACCGGCGTATTGTGCTTCTGCATCATGCGAGCTTTTGAAAGTGTCTTACCAGGCATGTGAGAAGAACTGTAGTTGCTGAGCGACGCTGTCCCCTCTTGAGTCAAACACGGCTACCAGTCTGTACGGAAAGACTGTTTGCTTGAGCTGGCTTTATTCATGAAAATTCGAAATGCGGTGAGTTTTCAAAATTTATCGGCGTCTTGTAAAACGCTCCAAGTGCAGTCGTATGAAAATTCTCCGAATGCGATTTGACCTGAAACTCTAGGCACAAGCCAGTCGCTCGCAGAGCAGCAGACCAGAGCCTCATTTTGCGTAAAACCAGACACTGTCAGCACGTTAGGGCCGGGGTTTGATGTTACGCGTCAAGGCGTCTCACTCGTGGAAGGAAGCGACAGACCAGAAATTACAACAAACAATAAATGGGTTCTTTTAGCGAAGCACTTCCGAAGCGTTTGCTTCTGGGGTCGGCATACAGGGACCTTATGCCAACTGCCTGGCTGGTACAAAGCCAACCTGAGACACTCACGTGGCCTGCGATATCTGACTGACGAGGAACTGAAAAGTGAAAATCGGCAATTAACTTATTTTGCTTCCCTTGTTTGACGGACAGTTCTATCCTTTGCACAATTTCCCGATCACTTAATCCACATTTCATCTTGGTGTAAACCCCCCAAAAATAGACTGAAACACAACAGATCTTCGGCGCTACTTGTAATACACAGTTCCTCATCACGCCTATCTCACAAACCCTACGACGTAAGGGCTGCGTCCGTAGTCAAGCAATTCACAATCGGGTACGGTTACCTGAATGTGCATCAATTATTATTTAGCGACATTTTTGACGCTATTGCCTCATCAAACACAGATATTTGACGGCTTGCGACCTGCAAGACGCTTATTAGCACCATCCACTGGGCGCGCCTGGTTTGAGAGTTGAACCGCTACAACACACAGAATAAAAATATCAACAGAAAAAAAACACTAAAAATGCAAAAACCAGGAAGAAATTTCCAAACGGTTTCCTACGGTCTCCATCACCAAACAAAGGACCGCACAGACTTGCTCAACAACTGAACATTCTGCACGCCCTGCACACTATTCTGTTCCTCGTACTCGGGATCTCAATGACACTTCTCCGATCAGCGACAACGTGAAAAAAAATGACGCCAGGGCTGTTTGTTGCTCGCGATGAAAATTCGAAACACGCACCTTCCGGTTTGTATTGCACGATCATGTCCACCACTGTCCTGTCGGGGCTCTTCAAGGCGAGAGCCCCTTCTTCGTGTCCGGCGCGGGTCAGGTCGATGCCGTTCACCTGTTGGTGGTGCAGAAGATGTTGAAGTTACTCTTTAACAGCTATGTCCAACCCAAGTGGTTGAGCCAAAAATGATGTCACTATCACAACCAGGGCCGCACACTGCATGAGTTACCTTGATCTTAGCAAATTAAATTTAGCTTAAGCTAATGTGCTGAAAGCGTTCGAATCCTAACTGCAGTGGTAACAGGCATGGTGAAGTGGCACTGAGATCCCACTGCATCAAAAATGTCAAATCCAAAAGCATCAAAATAAGGACAGGTTGTCAGTATATAGGATACTTTTGCTACAACAAAAACCTAAACTGGGCCGCATGTTGGACACAGCTGCTCTTAAACAATATGAACGCTGAAAAAATCACGTTTCAGTGGCAGACCAGTTGTTGCTTACGATGCTTTGATGCTACTTCAACTAAACCCAAATCAACAATTCAGCAACGAGAAAACCTTGTCGTTAGGTGGCGCTGCTGCGCAACAAAACTCAATGAGCATTTTTGTTGTTAAAAAAACAGCTCCAACAATTATTGTACGCCAGTAGTAACGAGCCTTCTTTCGTCTGCCAAGGCAGCGTGGGAGGCCTTGGTTAGCCAGTACACCTAAATCACTGTTACGAGTAAAAAAACAAGTTTGGTTAGCGTTATGGACTGACGGCGGCAGCTACATATTTCCATTCGTTGGTGAAGACTGATTTAAACTGGCAAAGATTCATCAATGGAAAGTTTTATACGAAAACCAACGATCAGCAGCTGTCGCGGCCTGGAAATTGGCGCCACATATGAATAAATAATCACCGCTAGATGGTGCCCGTAAGTAACAAGTCACTGTGATAGTCACCACAAGTGAATTATCGTAATTCACTTATCCTATAATATGATAATGCAACTTAGTATCAGCAGAGTGATCTCGTCGGGTGAGCTTTATTGCTGGTTGCTTTCCTGTTAGTTTAATGCCCCGAAATGCGATAACTTTCTTGTGCTTGCCTCGGTAACACTTGGCTTTTAGTCAAAACCATAATGAAAAATACCTACTTTAGTGCTATAACAACAACAAACCACTGCGCTCAGCACTTTTCTGTCCAGTGGTACTGTCATTACCAGTGTGCACACACACCCAAGCAGCCCATATATTGCGACAACCAGAAAAAATGAAATTCCTCTTTGTGTGAAGTAGAGCGTCGTGTCCTGAAACGTTTGCTTACCGACAAAATATGGTCGCCCTTGTGAAGCTCGCCGCTTACGTCAGCGATTCCGCCCGGAACGATGTGAGAAATAAAGATTCCTACGTCACCGTCGCCGCCCACGATGTTGAAGCCGAGGCCGGTCGAGGTTTTGTTGAGTACGACTACTCGCTCCTCCCTGCAGCGGCAAATAAGGTCGACCGTTGATTTAGTGCCACCGCTCGTGCTTTGCAGATATGAACATGGATTTCGATTTAAATCCGGCGGATTTTCAATATTGTTTATGGATTTCGATTGGATTGTATAAATTCTGCTTAACCGGATTTGGATTGGATTTGATAATTTTGATTGACTTCTTCACAACTTTCAGTTCTGTTTCGGAACTGTAGATTACTGCATTTTATCTCTAAGTTTGCTTCAGTGGAGTTTCTCACATCCGTTGAAATTGAATATTGTGTTTGTATTTGGAGCATCGGCAATCGGCATACTACTCAGTGATGCAAGGCACAAGCCTGCTCTCGTATGTATCATGCCATCAAAGTAGCAATTCGTGCGACTTCCATTGATTCTGTTTATTCCCTTGATCCATAATCACTATAGTACAGTGTTTTATATATGTGTAGCCTGCTGCTAATGATTCGCTTTTGTTGGATGCTGTAGCTGGTAGTTCTGTTAAACTATGATTTTTTACAGTTTGTAACTGAGTTTCTCATTACTACCTTGAAGTCTTAGTGTCAGCTATTATACTGTTGTGAGCCAATGACTTGAATTTGTTTCCAAAGTATTTGTTGGTATTGTCTATTTTGCCTCGTAAGGCAAACACTGTACTGGTGCTATTTTGCCTTTAGCAGAACACGATTAATAGAATTGCGGGTTTAAACAGGATTTGGATTTTTAAACTGTTAGTTTTTTGGATTTGGATTAGATTTTGAAATGAACTTGTCGGATTGGGCTTGAATTAAAAAAGCCCAAAATCCGTTCATCTCTGCTGCTTTGGTGCTGGTCGCGTATCGAACGCGGGAGGTTATTCGAGAACAAACAAGTCATTTTCATGTGGAAAAAATACAATTTCAAACGTTTCTTGTTGCTCTCAACGCCAGAAGTCCGATAACCGCGAAAGGTTAAGGGCCGTTTAAGCGAACGAAGCCCCTTCACTCATCGACCGAAATCACTGCCGTGCGTCAAGTACATCGCATTGGCAACTGGAGCAAACGCAGAGCTTCTTCATAGACACTTTGCAGTTGGCGGGCGTTACGCACCGCTGGGAAATCTGGCCTACAGTCATTGGCAAGGAACGTGCGACTTGTGAAGATGCGTTTTGTGGTGGAAATTTTCAAATATATTCAGTCGCTAAGCGCACACATTTAGTTAGGAAACACTAGACGGGAATAATTTTATTGGGACTGTTGCGATCGGAAATCCCGAGCGGCATGTGCGCAAAGCTTCACACCGTGGCAGCAAGCACAAGCAACAACAGAGTTCACAC
>JGI24021J15306_10005789_pt1 | contig 14733 bp, 8 predicted proteins | sample Ectturendosymbi1_FD_15306 | JGI IMG/M metagenome (IMG submission 15306)
TTNTTGACTATTCTAATCACAAGCAATTTTTCCTTTACAAGGCTTTTGCTTCCATAACTTCAGCCCCCCCCTTAGAAAAATCCTGGCTGCGCCCCTGGTGCACTATCCCAGTGCTTCTTAACCTTTTTTTGGTTTCGTTCACCCCTGTCATCGATCGTGGCATTCCCATTCACCCTATTGTGAATTTATGGCCGATATGACTACAATCTTGGGACAACAGGTGATCATTGTAAGACCACGGTATGTGCTCTACTTTATCCACAGCATGCTTTCCGCCATGCAGCAAACTGGCTACGATCTTCAAATATGGTTTCATCACAGGCTCAGCCTTGCAAAATTTGTTTTTTCCTTTCAAATGCACATGCGCTATTTTAAAAGAGGAAAGGAGAGGAGGCTTTTTAGTAGTATCAGAGTCATTTACGACTGATGGAGGCAATTTTACCGCTGGCACAAATATTCGTGCTGTTGCTTGAAAAATTGCGATGTTCTGATAAATGTCTCCTTTTTTTGTAATTAACTCCGAAATTTTGAATGAGACAAGAATTTGGTGCTATATTTAAAACAGCAAAACATCCATTCAGCAAATGGCTCATGGATCAGTTTTTCACTTGTGGGATGAAAAACCCATAATTAATATAATCATCATCCTATTTTCGTGTATTATTTTTGAATCAAACTTATTCTCAACACTAACGTTGTTTTTCATACCTGGCTCTCGTTTCAAACATGGTTCTCGTTTGAACAAAACATGGCAGCTCTTGGTGAAATCTATCACCATTGCATAATGTACGCAGTTAATTGCACCAATATACAGTTTTTCTGAAGTGGTGAGATGCTGACTACTGAAGATGCAAAGTTAGAAGGCTTGAAGTGTGCCATTTTATTCACGAATGGTTATATATTTTGGCTAAAAAAGACCAGACAGATGCACGGTACAAGAGGATACAAAAAATTAGGAGCATAAATTTCATTCAAACCTCTTCTTTCATTCACCCTTGCAAAAAACTCATTCACCCTGGGCATGGGCGCAATTCTGTTGTAAAAGATGGGGGGCAGCTTGGTGTGAAACCAATGTAGCCATCGGGTCGATGCAAAAGTGAAGGAAAAGCAACACATAATCACGCTTTGCTGTATCCTTGCAGATGATTTACAAATTAATATATTTAAATTTGTTGCTGGATACAGTGCTGTAATTCAGCCAGACTGCGCATTAATATCGTATTTGGATACAAACAAGCACAGCAATATAATAGAATACATCAATTGGGTTTCATCAAAAGCTGCCACTTGGAGCGTACAAAATACTGAATCGCATTGGTCGCACGTGGATGTCACTCTTACAAGAGAAAACATCAATTTTCATGCATTTCATAAGAAGTGTGAGTTACAGCGCGATTTGATGTTTTGTTCAAGTTGCTTAACGTTACAAAGACGATAAATCTTTTTCTTGCACATTTTCGTTTTTTGAAAAAGCTACAAACCTTTTTAATGCTACTGGGAATCATGCGTGCAAACTTCACCCCTACCAAAATCTCCATTGATATCTGCTTACCAGTAGCAAAAAAAGTTTGGCCTAAAATTAGCGTGGCTACTTCACAATGATTTCAATATACTTTTACTGCTGGTAGGTAGAGGATGTATCCTTTCAATCTCCCCTTGTCGGCCCCTGCATGCATACCCATCTAGCCTACAATGTAATTTCTGCGTACCTAATCGTCTGGTGACGTCTGTCAGTGATGCCACTTAGCTCGGTATTTTCACAATCAAATTTTTCAGGTTTAACATCAGACTTTAACAGATGAAATTTAATGTCAAAAGTTTCATTCTAAGAGTTTTACTTAATGACAATGCACAACCGTGAATTGGCAAAAAAGTACCAAGTTTCCCCTGCATTAACACGAAAATAATGTCCAACAAAACTAGGTGTCACATACCTGTAAAGNAAATGTTTCGCACTTGGATGAAAACATTGCTACATTGTGGGTTTGGTTAAAGTAAACCAGATGACTTGCGAACCAATGCTTTCAACACAAGCACAAAGTCGCAAAGTGCACAAGTTACGGAAAAATGTCATTTGGATTGTTGGTCACCATTGTCGCGACATTACAAGAAGTGAGGATAAATGTGTATTTTATCTTTAATTCCTAGTCAAGTCGCTACGTTTTCAGCTATAGGTCAATATATAGTTGGGCAAATACTTCTCTAACGTCTTGATTGAAACCCTGTTCACAAATGGTTGAAGACACTCTTTTGCAAAACTGCCCATCCTATAACTAAGTCTCCACAATAATTCTGCTTTTTGTCTTCGGCAAAAGCTTTGCGGAGGTTTTCCTGAAGATGTAACTTTCTAACATTACATACACTAACGTCATTAAATTTTACGCTGTCTCTTTTTAACTCCGTGACAACCAACGTTACAGCAACCAGTTACATTTCTGCACGAAACAAATCATGGCTGTACTGTGGTCTCTTACATGTGCAGCTGTAAAGCTCTCACTGTTTCAAGAAAATAACCTTTCTAACAGTACACCACATGGGGAAAAATGTCGGACAGAAGCAGTTAAACATGTTTCGCGGTCTCTAGAAACTTAAAGTGCTAAAAATCATTTTATCCAATGCTAAATTTTATAAGTTAACAGAATCAGTGACAACACGCCAAACTCTCTTTCAACATCAATTTGGTTGTGTGGCCTACCATCTAACATATAAAGCTCTTCACACAAAATGCGACAAACATCACTTTTATTTTTTCAACGTCATCAATTGCAAAACCTAAAGAGAAAAAAGTGGGGGACATGGCATATTATATCCCACCGTCTGAAATTGTGGGGTTCACGTTCCCGTGTCCGCCATCAAATTGTGCCCATGACCCTGTGGTGAACCATTTCCCCGGTTAAGAAGCACTGCTTTATCTCAATCTTCGGTTACCACTCGTGGCTGGGCGTCAGTCAATAGGTGCGGCCCTGAGTTTGCTGTCATGCATAGTCGCTCCCTTTCGAAAAATAAACGTGCGTTATCATGCCGCCATCAGTGCGTCAAGGTAAGAATTTGACCGGAGGGCTTCAGGCAGCACTCACGCATACGCTTTTTAGGAAGGCGGTAGAAAATGACTCAGGCGTTTTTTGTTTTTAGCCATCGGCAACAGTTTTAATTCCTATTTAGCAATTTTCTGTCGCATAAAGTGACGTTGCGGTCCATTTAACATGAAAAAAGTAAGGTTGTTGCTATAGCTGTTGAATGTTCTAACTAAACCAATATCCTGGGTGAGGAAAATACTCTAATATGCTTACGCCACGCCATAGGAACAAGTCAGCAGCTCAGGCCGGTAGTCGTCATGATTTTTGCCACCCAGTCACCAAATTCAATCAAGCTGTCGAGAGGAGAGTGGCGTATCTAGACTTGAGCTATTGTGGGAGGATGTCAGAAACAAGAGCACCAAAGCACATCACCTACATTTGCATCATATTTCAGTTTAACGCATTCTCTTGTAATAAACCCAATGGTTTTCATGACCTCAAGAATCAATCACAGGTTTACGCAAATTATATTTCAAACGTAGTTGATGTTTGTAAAACCTTAAATGATCTTAACTGTAACTGTTTGAACAACTGGTGAACTGAACATAATAAACATTTCGATTGCTTTACGTTTGTGAACGACATCTTGCGTTCGTTAATGGATAGTAATTCCGGGAGTATTTTCCAATCACCGTGTCTTCCACTCTAAATGCTTTGGATAAATGCTTTTTTCTTAATGGCTGATCAACGATTAAATTCTTTTTTCGAAATTTGAATACATTTCTTCTCCATGTAGCTCCGAGTGTTTGTTTATCTGGCTTTACTCAAAATTGGAAAAACAACAACAATCGACAAGCTTTTCCCCAAGCCAGTAAAAGATAGGCATTCTTCATTTCCCATATGTCGATGATGCTTTTATTTGCATATTTCACTGCTATTATAGATGTGACAAACGTTAGTAGCTATATTGTTTAGCTTCTTTTTGTGAAAAAACTTCTAATATGAGAACTAACCGTTAAATCAAGACACCCAGCTAAGGCATTGACCAACTGAATTAGTCTCTGATCGATAAAGATTTTTTTCAAGAGCATACATCTATACCGGTACTTTTGTGTATAGACACATTTGGGGAAACCAATCACAATAAATGCATCGTCATGGCACAAGAATCTGAACAAACCTTTTCATCGGAGCAACTCAGGCGCAAGGAAGGTTCGATGAAACTTCAATGTAACACCGTAAGAGGACTCAAATGCTCAGTTTAATAGTGGTGACAATGCAAATTCGATCTTGGGTGCAACCCAAGACCAAACCTTTTTTTATCTGAGACAAACTTCACACCCAGTGTTTAGGATACAGTCTTATTCATTTGCGTTTTCTGTTATCTCAACAAAATAAATTACACGCTGTTCGTAATCCCTGAAATAAGAGTAAAAAGGTTTGGCGGAAACTTTCACGAATTTTCCGAATTGGTTTTGTGGGTTGTCTTCTGACTTTATTCTTAAATCGGTTTATCTTAATTTCTATTTCAAGCCGTGAGCAAACATTTTAAATTGCTAGTATCAAATTCGTGTTATCACAAAGTACAGCTTTTTCTTCGGTTAAAGATCATGATGTCTGGATTGATGCCTGGCGCACAACATCGTTCATCGTGGGGACGGGAGTTCTAGTAACTTTCCTTGCGATGAACAGATTAAGAAGAAAGGTATTTCGCTTTGGTAGAATTGTTACAATCGCAGAAACGAATCAAGCTAGTTTTCATACAACTACCTAACATGATACACAGATCAGTCTTGCTTCAACCAGTGGCTTGAAAAATTGTCGTTTCGCCTGTTGTTAAAAAATTTTTATTTTTTGTTAAAACATTACTTCTTTTAAATGGTTAATTGACTGGCTTCAGTTTAAAAAAAGATTAAAACTTCTTAAGTTTGTTGCAAACATTCGTGCAATCAGCCAACTCAGCTCTGATGTCTTGACCTTGCGATAATTCCTGATTTGCATAGATCTGTTTTCAGGTAACTAGTCTCAAAAAAGTCGACGAAGTCCAATTAATCAGCAAACGTTTTAATAGGAAATCGATTTCACGTAATTCTCAGGTCTGACATCTTAATCAAAAGAATGAATAAAATTTCAGGACTGAAGAGGGTGTAGTGTTACATGAAATCGGTTTCCTATTAAAAAAATTTGCTGATTTGTTAATCTTTGTCGCCTTCGTGGAGGCTAGTTGTTGACTTCGGTTTCGCAGAATTACCTGTTCGCCGAACTGATTTCTGCTTCATCACCCACTTGCGGTCACGGATAGCTCTCGTTTTCAACCTTTATCAAAAAGGCTTTGTGATTGTACGCGCAACATCTTTCGAAAAGCGACGTCTATGCTCCGCAAATAGCCTTGAGGTGTGTTAGCCATTAGTAATTGGTGCATTGCTATTGGACGAGAATGAAAAAAATGCTTTGTACTTGCATAAAGCTAATAAAATGTCGCATAGCTATCCCTGCTCTATCTCAGGCGTTATGTAAGTTGTACATTTTTCGTTTTATTCTTTTGCCTGGAGCGTTCCGGGATTTATAAAACCTGACCCGTACAGCTACTGGAGGAGCAGTCGGAGTACAACCAACTGATACGTGACAAGTATTGATAGGGTGCACCTCTACTCCGTCGCTGTCTCGAGAGCAACGCTGGTTGACGATTTCGACATCAAGATTTTAGAAAGGTTCTTGGAAAAGAAAAAATTATTCCAAGGCTTAAATCAAATTTGTCGCGCATAATATTTGGTAAAATGTCTTGTGGAGCGCAATGAGACATTTTTACAAATAACTATGAGATGATGGTGAATATAAGAAACTTGCCAAACGAAGAGATTGTCATCAAACAGCATGTATATCGAGCTTTTCAGATTTTTAAATTTAGTTAGAGTAAAACGTCAGACAATAAAATAGTTTAAGAAAAAAATAGATTATGCTTTATTTTTCAATTTTTTGGCTTCTAATTACTTAAATCACACACCAGCTCGGTAAATGCTTCTGTAAACAAGTAAACCATTCTTACGTTTCTTAGTTTTCACGGAAATAAAAAATCTAAGATGGTTTCAAAGAAACCCTTTGACTTACCAGATTATGAGATATTTTTGAGCGACAATGTGTTTTTTTATATTAACCCGATTTAATCACATTGTTGTATACGATGAATGCAAAAGGGTTAACATGTCTTCTAAAAATTGCTACATTACTTTTTGATTTTTTTGTAGGAATCGATTAAAGAAACAGTTTTCGGAAATCTAAGTGGGTAGCAGCTTGATTGTTTCATTGGGGTATATATGGAAATCTGTCAAGAAATTAAAAAAATGCACAAAAAATTGCAACATATTTTACATCAAAATGATTATAATTGTCCCTAAAATATATTTGATTGGTTTGATTAATTGATGTTGAAACACAGGAATTTTCCAGGATATGTTTAGTGAATTGTCTTAATGTATAACGCGTGTGTTTCAGCCTGTAATATTAAATACAATTTTAAGGCTTTTTTCTTGATATTTTTTGCAGCTTCAGGATTTTCAGCTTCTCTTCAATAATCGGAAAACAATCAGCAAATCTAACCGTTAAGCATGAAGCGCGTTAATTCGAACTTTTGCTTATTTTTGGTGGCGCTGACTCAACTGACAATTTTTCTGCCAATGGGAATGAACGTCACTGCCTTGAACCCTTCGACGCCAGCTATCAAAGTGTTTTCCAACAACTCGTATAAAGTAAGTGATTATCGGTTGCTATTTCATATTTTAAACACAAAGTAAACCTGTTTATTATAAAGTTCCACATAATAATACGTCCACGTTCTCAATTTCGTTGCCAAAACAATATGAAAAGAGAAGAAAGCGGAGAAGCTTTTCCATGAACTATGGTTAATGTAGGTTGCTGTGTCAATCATCTTGCCAACATTTTATCAGTGTAGATTTTAATAGTTGTTACTTATGCAATATTATTTCTCTTTTTACTGCAACAAAAAGAACAATAAATGTTGAAACAGATGTAGAAATCTGAATTGCTTATTATCAAAAAGTTTTGGAATAAAACCAAAACCGTGCAGCTCTATACGTTAACGTAGTGAATAAGAAATTCCATGTTGGAATTGTAACTTCAAACTCAAGTAAAGTGTCATCACCGAATAATGTCCAAACGTTCCTACTTCCTTTGGTGCAAACCAGACCTGCCAGCAGTTTGATCGTTAAAAAGAAATTGCATGAGACGTATGTCTCGGTTATTAAATTTATGTGAATAAGATTGGTTAGTCAAAGCTCTAAAAATTGATCGAACGAGGTTTTGTGACATGCAACGTATGTTTGTTTTGAATTAATCAGCTTCTCATGTCCATTTAAATTTTGTCGCTTCACAGATTCGTTATGACGAGGCAGCGTCGCCGGAAACGATAGCTTTGATAATCGCCCTGGCGCAGACCATGTTGGTGGTGGGAGGAGCCATCGGATCGCTTTCTTTTCGTTTGTGGATCTCTTTTTTTAGGTATGTACTGTTGTTTAGTGGTCTATTATTCGGTATGAAACAATTATCAGGTAAGTCCGATCTCAAGGCCTATTCCTTGTAAAAGAGTTTACCGTTGTTATAGCCACGTAATCGTGTGCTGTATTGTTGATGCGGCAAACTTAAGGTAAACTGCTTCCCACAGCAAAATACACTTTTGGAAGACCTAAAAGGTGATGTTCTCTTTTTCTGAAATAAGCTATTGATATGGAGAACGAGATAAGTAGCGGAAACTGCGTCATGGTGTGATGAGTTCCAACTTATTCCTACCTCCAAATAAACGTTTCCAAAGCAAAGAAAACAAATTTATTTGCAGCCGGAGGGGAGTGCTGATTGCAATGCATGCACTGTCATTGTCATCATCCATCCTAATGGGTCCTGGGGCGTACTTCTCCAACTCCTACGAGATCCTCATAATCGGACGATTGTTGAACGGAATCGCGCGTGGCGTGGTATTCAGCGCTGGACCTTTGTACATTGCTGAAATAACGAACAAAGAAACCGTGGCTCTTTTCCAGACCCCATCTTGGCCAATTTACTTTCTAAGTTCAGCTATTGGCAACGCAGTGGGTCACGCCAAGGCACTTGGGGGAGAACATACTTGGCCATACGGATTGGCGTTTCCGGGTATTTTTTCTTTGATATACCTGTTGTGCATACCTTGGATTCCTCACACGCTCACATGGACAATTCAGAAAGAAAGAAACCATCTTCGACAAACTTGCGAACTGGATAAAAGAGCTTCATTGAGTTTGCTGCGTAAGCTCCGTCACGAGAAAGGCGACAAGATCTTGGCAGAGTATCGAACAATCGAGAAAGAAATCGATGCAGACGCCCAAGTGGAACGTGCGTCGGTGAAAGATCTACTATCCATTGCAAAGTACAGGCGACTGGTTTGGGCAGTAATTCTTATTCAAATGTGTGCTCAAGTTACTGGACTCCAAGCAATCTTTCAATACACAAACACCATCTTCGAGGAAGCTGGAATAAGGCCCGAGGATTCCACTTACTACACGCTGGGTAAGTAAGTGTATGGAGGCCCGTTTACGCCATATAAAAATTTTGTTACATTTCAAAAAATCACTGTATAAAATATTCTATTGAAAAAAAATTATATTAATTGACAGATTTTTTAAGCTAATAAAAAGTTTTTTCGTAAAAACAATTATTTTGCAAAAATCCTTTTAAGTTTATGACAATGTCTTCGTCATTGCTACCTACTCCGCCAATGTGATTCCAATTAAGGTTTGCGAAAAAACATGTAAATACATGTGTTGCCTAGTCGGATTTTGCTGTAGTTTTTTCTCCCCCTGTCCACTACCTGCATTTGTCTCGGTTTTCTTGCAAAAATTGGAATAGCTTAACTTCAAGTATCATAAGCTCTAACGAATCGAAGCCTAACGTATCAAGTACAAGAAAAAGGGAAGCAATCCTTCTTTCAGTTATGTCAGAGTTATCCAGCGGTATAACAGACATATTTATGAGTTATCTAATGCTAGGAACAAGCATCATTTTGATCAGGGCCGGCCTTAGCAAGTGCGGGGCCCGATTGGAAGCACTTTTGCGGGGCCCCACTCAGGTCCGTAGCCAGATTATCAGGTGTGAGGGGCAAAATAAAGTTTTAGGAGGGCAATATTTTGCTTTCACTGTATTTTAATAAAAAAATTCTGAGCACAACAAAACTAAGTGCCATTGCCCCCCAAGTTTGATGTTGAGCGCGTGGTCATGCTGAGCGCGTGGACCGATATTACCGGAGATTACTGGTTCTGCGAACGAATATGTTGATAAAATACGACGACGACATTTTCCTGGGCGTTACATAACTGAATGGTCTGCTGCGAAGGAACGTACAACCGGCTTTTCTCGAGCGAATACAAGACCTTCACGTTTGTTTCGAACGTCATCGATGAAAGAATAACCGCAAAGAGAAAGCTCATTTTTGCAGTGTTTTTACCTTCAGGGCAGAACGGTATGTTCACCTGTTAGACGAAATGAAAATACAAGGAAAAATTGCAAACCACGTCATTGATAGGTCTTTTTGACTGATGTAGATTCAGGTAGGCAATACTCGAGTCGATATTATATTATGCATAGGGCAACCACTGTTTGTATTTTTGGCGTTTCAGTTTGTTGTTTCAATACATTTGTTAAGACTAGACAAGTGATCCAGTGGCAATAGAACTTAAAGCTAATACTTCGCTCCTAATCAAAATAATTCTTTTTTCTAAAGTAAATTTTCACACATTGTTGGTGACCAATTGCTTTCAGAGGAGATATTTGTATTATATTTCTACGCAATTTTTTCTCTGGTATCGAGCTACATTTAACTTAGGTTCCAACTTTACTGTTTAAGATCAACTTAATGCCTTAGCTTCTTTAAAAGTATCTCAAGCTTATTTTCTGCTTTGCTACAGGAATGTTGGTGTTTCTTACGTTGGTCACGTTGCTCGCCACAGTTGCTCAGCAAAGATTCGGTTCGAAAAGGATGTTGCTGTTGGGACTTTCAGTGGTGTTTATTGGACTTGCTTTCCTCGTCGTATCCACAGTTACCAGCAAACTGTTACCTGCGATGGCTTACGTCAGCGTGGCCAGTGTTGCCACATGCATTGCTGGAATTGGCATTGGCCCTTTGCTATTAGTTGCCGCGTACCCTTCGGAGATTACCACTCAAGTCACCAGACCAAACGCCCTCTGGATCGGTGGTGCCTGCTACTGGTTGTCGGGAGCAGTGGTTGTCTTCGTCACACCGTATTCTTTGAGTGCTTTTGGAGGATACGCCTATATTCCATTTCTATTATTCATCGTACTTGCGGTAAAGATTGTTTTTGTTTGTTCGCTGCAATCTAATGCTTCTGATTTAACTGTGAAAGCTTTCTTTGAAAGCTTAGATGCCACAGGTTTTTCAATTTAAATCTAATCAACATTTAAGGACATTGTAATTGTTTTAATAACGATTCAAACAACCTTTCGCTGTAATGGAAAGTGCATATCTTCTGTTTGGATTACTGAACTTCTGATCAACAGTGATAGGTCAAGATGCAATAATATAAATGCTTGTATGTTGCATTAATAAGCAACTCTTTTCTGTTCGTCATCAGCGCATACTAAAAATCAGACCTTGTCTAGCTATTAATTACAAAAATTTCTGATCAAAATCCTAACCTCACTAAAATTACCTACATCTTTGTCTTAATGAACATACACAATATTGATTACCTTACGACATGCAACACTTTGTAATATCTCCGAAAGCTATCTTTGGACTCTGAATGATTTCGTCAAGAGCTATTTTATCACAAAACAAACATTATTTGTCGATTAAAGTGGTATGTGTCCGGTTATTGATCCTTAATTGATTCAACGTAGAGCAGTAGCTTTTTCACCAAATGTGAACGGGTGCGGTCACGTTAAGCTGTTTTGTAAGTAAAGTCACGGTGTCGGTAGTTAATGTTTGCAATAGACTTGACAAACATTCAATCTTGAAATAGCAAACGGTCGACAAACAGTAGTGCACGTTTTCAAATAATAGACGTATTAGTTTCACTTATCAGTAGTTTGTTCCTGTTCACTGTGTATATGCTTCTATTCTAATGCCTCGGCCTTTCCTATTATGAATTCTTGCACTATCTTTTCAGATTTTAGCCATTCTGCTGTTTGTTCCTGATACCAAAGGCAGATCTTCAGAAAGTATTCAACGTTTCTTCGAAGAGGGAAGATCGATTTGCAATCGATGCTGCTATGACGAAGATGAGACTGAAAACAAGATGTCACATGAAAAATGTTCCTCCACTCTTGATCGATATGAGGAGCAAGATAAAAAATCATTGCCATGCTGCCATGGCAAAGCATAAACTAAATAGAAAGTTTGTTCGACGCTTCAGCCGCATTTCAAAATATTTTTTTATAGAAAGAATAACGTAATTTTGCTGTAGGCTTAAAAGCTTGCTGTAGTTTTGAAGAACTTGTATTCCGTTACTCATATCGCGATTGACTAATGACAAATGTGCCGGCAACAATTGTCTGTCATGACGTTTATTTACGCTTTTAAGCGATTTCGTTTTCTCCTGCATCAGACATTTTCTGCAAACACGAAAGCTTTTGCACGCTCATGATAAAAGCAAAAATAACCGGATGGCAGGAAAATGATCAGTTGAAGAACACTAATGCTTTTCCCATTATGTGATTCATTACAAAGTGACTTGCGCCTTGAAATTATTGTTTTCTTTTCGCTTTTTTGCTTCTATCGAAAAGCGACGTCATGGTGAATATGTTCTGTTGTATTGATGCTCTGTCGGGTTGAAATTACAGCAATCCGAAAATACGTTACGTAGAAAACTTTCGCATGAAATGTTTGCACAGTGCTATATTTCTACGACTTTTCCCTTGTGTTTGACGTGCAATTGCATGTTTCGACGAATTACACCGCATTTCAGTTTACGTAGAGAAAGCACGCAAGATTATGAGAAAATTTGCGGGTATAGTCTCGTCTTGAAAAATAGTTTTTACGCAAAATATTTTTGAATCTCACTTTGCTTTCTCTATGCAGTAGGTTTTCTACAGTAACAACTGCGACAACTTTTTCGAGTGTTTATGGTGCTATAATTCACAAAATTTTAGACGAGTTGCTCCAATATGAGAACTCTGATAACCTCCGCAATCTCAGCAGTGCATTTTATATTTTTTATTCAGGCTGTTCTTCTATCATTTCCGTTACTGAGTTGGCAAATGATTATTTTTAGCAGAAGCGGCTGTTGACATTTTCCTGCTATTTTTATGCGCAGTTATTTTTAGTTTTGAGCATGCTTTGCTGGGGTGGGTTTGCTTCTAAAACACATCTGCGTCAGCGTCATTGCATTTAAAAAAAAAAAACGCGACATTTTTACCAGTTATAATGCATTGTCTCTTTATGTTTTGGAATAAAACAGCTTTAAGCTTCCGAAATACATGTCTAGTGTAAAACTAGCAGCAAAAATCACCTGGATATAGAGTTAGGAATAAGGTGATAAACGCTAGAGGACATATAGCAAGTGGTAAATAACTGGTTTTTCGCAATGTTGGTAACCATATTTTCTTTTGCAAAGCAAATCAAAAACTTTATACTCAAATACTTTAAGTTCGGATAAATTTATAATTAACGTTACTGCAAATGAAATCAAAGATACAGTACATCAAAAAAACTGCAGGTTTAGGTTCAGGGCTATTATTAAAATTTGGGCTTAGAATTCGCATTTCAGTGTTTACCATCAGCGTGAGAGAGCGCCCACAAATTAGTTGGAAAGGCTTTGTCATTCTGAAGCTAACACATAAGTGTTTTGCCTTTCACGTTTCATTTATGTTGCAGCGTGCAACTATATGCTAATGTGAGCCTGCGCAGGGAGTGATTGCATTAAAACTGTGCCAAGTGTTCATTACATATAGGCACTGCTCTATAGTTACTGAGCTTTAGTCAAAAAGCACCGAGGAAGTGCGAATTACTCTTGTATATAGGGAATCACTTCTTTCCCAAAGGCACTCCTTTGCATTTTAAAATGACTGCACACAAAATGCTCGCATTTATTCAAAGAACCGCAAAGCCACTTGTTGCTTGGACTTTGATCAGTCATGACTCGCCGACCGATAGAGCTAGAGAACTGTCTAAACCGTCTAAAAAATAAGAAAGTCTCCTCGGTTCGATTTTAAAAAATACGGGCACTTTTGTTTTTGAACTTTTTTGGTGTGACGTCACAACTGGGGTATTAGGAGATTTTTGATGACGTNATCAGGGCCTGAGAAAAAAGTTACAGAGTGGCAATTTACTCGTTTTTTTTAAAATAAACTAAGAGAACATTCGCATCTTGAGAGACCTTGATTGACCATCTAGAGTTAGTGGCTGCACGTTATGGCTTTAAAACAACAGTTAATAAGTAAACCCCAAGGACGGTGATTAATTAATTAATTATCGACATTTTGCAGTTTCATCAAGATCACCCGCTCCCTGACAGAGAAATTTTAAGCTCAAGTATTGACTGAGACAATCAGAAAAGCAAGCTAGAGATAGAGATTTATTTGCTGCTGAGCCGTAAACTAGTTTTGAAACTTATCAACTAAAATGTAGTATTCAAAGCCCATGAATGTGACATTTCGTCAGTAGCAATGTGAAGGACCCTTTCCATTAGAAAAATGTTTGTAAAGAGTTGAAAATGCAAATAAATTAACAGAAAATTGCCACATTCTATAGGCTTGAATGCTTTAAAACCCTAACAATAGTGGTACCAAGCTCTAATACCAAAAGATTCTGCTGTACAGGAGACGCTAAGAATTCAATTCCGTTGGTAAAATTTTATTATTTACCAAAACGTGTCATACTTAAGTTTGGTATTGTATTCACTGTTGTCTGGATACCTCAAACAGTGGTAAATTCCGCAATCTCTTCGAGATATTTTCAATAAAAATCTCCAGAAAGTTTTTTTCTGGACTTTTAGAATTATTTGCACATCGGGCTTGACTACAACTGTTATTTGATATGTTTGGAGTAGGGGTCTCCAAACTTTTTTGTCCAAGGGCCACATAAGCTATTACACAACAGTTCAAGGGCTGGACATCTTACGTAATGTGATTGCTTCGGGATATGTTACAATCTGCCAAAGCAAAGAGTTTTTCGTAAATATATTAGACGTATTTTTTCATTATTGAAAAGTAGCTTCGCGGGCCGGATGGAATGGCTTCGCGGTCCGGATTTGGCCCGCGGGCCGTAGTCTGGAGACCCCTGGTTTAGAGTACCAAGGCCGTCTTGGCCGGTTAAATATTTAAGAGAAGCAAATTATTTGCAGTATCTTTACTGTGTATTTACTATTCTGTAAATATCCTGGCATCTTCTTTTCTTACAACCAGTGGTGGACTTAGAGTTGGGGGGCCCGAGGCAAGGCTGAAAGGGGGCGATGACGTCATCATACTCAGCTAACCGTGATAAGACCTTGTGATCAAGCCTAGGACGGGAATATGCGGGTCACCCAAAGGTATGTACCTGAGACTGCGGCATGACCGACATAACAGAAAATGCAAAAGGATATTGATGGTACTGTTGCAATCGGAAATCCCGAGCGGCACATGCGCAAAGCTTCGCACTGTGGCAGCAAGCAACAATAGAGTTCACATGCCATGATCACTCTTCGCGTACGCTATTGTTACGTTCAATCGTTGACAT
>JGI24021J15306_10005790_pt1 | contig 14733 bp, 8 predicted proteins | sample Ectturendosymbi1_FD_15306 | JGI IMG/M metagenome (IMG submission 15306)
CGAGTCTCGCTTCGATGGCTGTTGGTTTTTTGCACAATTTACCAGGATTTTCATTTAGAAGATGGTTTAAAGTCTCATAATCTCCGTTACCGCTTGGGTTGTCGCGATCGAAAAACTGAGTCCATGCGTGGCCTTCTGCACACTTTGGTTCTGTAATATTCAAATTGGTCGATTGTTATGAAAAGTTTTTTGGCAAGCTGAGTTTGTACATACATTGTTCTGTAGAAATTGACGATTGTTGTCACGTCTTCAGACGTTTGAAATATTAATAGTTTCCCCATTGGAAGCATTGTAACATGAATGAATATCAGAGTTTTTTGGCACTTTATTTCTTTTGAAATCGTTGTCAGTTTAGTCATATATATATTTTGTCACTTCTGTTTACACAAAATATATTATCCATCAACGATGAATTCTTTGCTACGGAAATTAGTGATGAGCGTATAATATCATATGCATCATATCCGGCATCGTTATCGCAGTTTTCTCAATGAAATACCTATTTGATTTGTTATAAACGCAAGGTGTTAAAATAGAAACTGTACGCCTTAGATATTCTGCTCCTCTCCAAAGAACGTGCGGAAAAGATTTATCATAGCAATTATTTAGAAAGATTAAAAGGTGAAAAGGCGATACAGTCCATAACCTTTGGTGTCATCTTGGATTTTTTTTTTTTCAATATTCACTGCTATTATACGGTTGGAGAATACTGCACACGCGTGGGTATAACGTGAAGATGCCAATTATCAAGCAAAGAAAGGTATGCTGCAGTGTCTTGCCCTGCAATGTCGCAATTTGTGATTCTTTTCTTGGAAAAGGCTAAAAGGCATGATTTGAACTAAACTTATGAGAAATGTGAAAGTTTGCTTCAAAGTATGTACAGGGTGTTTTGAAAGACTTCTTATAATCATAGAATGGATTAACTCTAAAATTGTATTTCAAATTATTTTAAATTTAAACTAATGTACATGTGCGGAAAGAACTGAAACTTTTATGTTTTGTATTTCATGCATTTATATTTCAGGTATAGAAATGAAATCCAATTTGATAGAATGAGCGCATTGTGCGTTAGTGTATGCTCGAACGACAGAATTTTACAGCAGGGTGTCGAACAAATGATCCCCGTGCCGGAAGTGGATGACTGCAGGCTTTTCTTAGCATGTCGAGATGACACTTAAAAGTGCAAATATTGCGAACAAAATTAAAATCATTAAACAGGATTTGGTAAATACAAGCAACTGTTATTTCAATTTTTCCCCGATGTTATTCTCTTTCATGCACTCTTTTTTCTTCTGTCTTGGCAAAGCTCTCGTCTGTTTCCCTAAGCTCTTGCAGGCCAAACTGTGTTATTATGATGCTACATGATGCGCAACAAATCGACCTTCACCTTTATCAAAGTTGTCATTCAAACTGCTGGAACGATTTCAGTTTTGTTGTCACTTTTTGCGTCACCCGCACCCTGTGCAAGATGTCTTCGTCAAAAATGAGGAAAGTCGATACAGTGCACAGAGAATTTCAAGAACAATTTTCCTGTTTCTATTTATTCAGTTTATTTCTGTAATGAGCATCAGTAAAACAAAGCTGGCTCATATGTTCTAAACTGGGCAGCTGCGCAAGATTTCCCTTGTGATATTGATGTGGAGAGAAGATGCCAAATTTTATGTAGAAATTGAAAATAAGACTTCATAAATGCTTTTCATTATTTTTCATTGAAAATTAGACAAGTGGGTTTAGACGGGTCTTGAGCCTAATCTTGATCCTGAAATAAAATCAATTTGACATCACTGCTTTACAGGGTGCATCTGAAAGAGAATCCAGAAGAAACCACCAGCTGCAGTACAAATTTCGAAATGGTGCAAAAAGTTTGTTTACCATAAGGCCAAAAGAACTGGATTACTACAGACACCGGAAGAAATAGTTAAGAACGTTTGGGAAGCACTTTTTCGAAGCATTAGGAAGTCGCAGAGAGTGTGCACATTGAACATTTATGAAGTTCTTTATAAAATCCACATAGGTTCGAATTTCTCAATCACATTTTTATTAATAAGTCCTGTTCTACTAACCATCAAGCCTATTTATGTTATACGGCTAAAGTTTGTAGTTTGTTCAAATATGTAAAACTCAAAACATAATTCAAATTTTGGAGCATCCTGTAACTGTAACAGGATGTAGATAGAAAGCAATGATGCACAAACAACAAGCCAGTGGTTTCGAGATGTACACTGCATACGTGCTTCAAGTAATCAACTCTGTGGTGTCAAGTTGTTGCTAAATAGATTGGCGATTACACTGCACAATGTCCGCAAAAAAAAACTATATGCAGCCCCTTTAAAATTTATTTCAACTTACCTGATGGGCAGCAAAAGCGGACTTTGTAGTCTCTGCACTGTCCTGTATTCTGCGAGTTGACGCATTGAAGCCCATAAGTTGTGCTTATCGTTACGACCTGGTTGGCAATATAGTACGGAGCATTGTTGCTGACAAGTCTCGCGTCGATGGCGGTTGGTTTTTTGCACAATTTACCAGGATATTCGTTCAGGAGATGGGTTAATGTTTCGTAATCTCCGTTACCCGACGGGTTGTCGCGATCGAAATACTGAGTCCAGTAGCCTCCGTTGCAAACTGCATAGTTTCAAGAACTTGTGCGAATTACAGATAGTTTCAAACATTCTTTGCTTCTTCTTATTTGCCTTTTAAAAATGAATTTTGTACTTTATCGTAGGCGTTTATACTGAAAAGGTAAAAACAACTTTGCAAATGCTGCTATTACCCAAATAGAAAAAAATAACATTCTGAATACCTGGATTAGGGAAAGTATGAACACAGCTTAGAAAAGCTGTGATTATCATGGATTTGAAAAGCATTGTGACTTTGCCCTTATTCAGTGCAATTTCCTGTAAAATAAAAACGTATTTTTATCTTATTGAAAGCAGTAGCAAATGAATTGAAAATTGATTACTCTATCAGATTTGATTATTTGTTAGAGAATTATTGTTATGATTATTATTGCAGAAAATTTTGTTTTTATTTCATTTTTGCATAATAGTGATCTTGTACTTGGCTTCTCTAAAGATATTTGACATACAGTATTTAGGAATCTTTTTCAGCTAAATCTTTTTCAAACTAAGGCGCAGGCTGGATGCTTTATACATTAGCTGCAATGTTCGCGTTTTTTGCAATGTCTAATGATTCTGTGTTTTATGATCATTTAGCACATGAATTTTTAGATCAACGAAAAACATTTCTTGTTGTCACAAGCAGTTTCAGGCAACAAGATCATATACCAGCATCCAAGATGGTTGTTTTCATACAACTAAAACGTATATTGCTTAAACCTCAAAAGATTATGTAGTTGGTCAATTCTTTGAAACAAGCCAAACTGCATTTGAAACAAAACTAGACACGATCTTCTACAAATTGTCATCAAACACACCTGTCAAAATTAACAGTTGGATTCAAGCTAACAACAGACAGAAAAATGTGAAAAACTTTTTTATTGTTCTCACCTTCGAAATGTTTGCTCGTTGCAGCGATCAATCACGATGAGGTTGATGAAATCTGCTGAAAAGTGAAATATTGTGCGACGCTTCAAGTATATATGGGTGCGAAAATCTTGCCTAAGGGTGTTTGTCTCCACCAATCGTTGTGCTTATGTGACTGAGCATCTAGCATCTTGCAATGACGCAATGAGATACGGTAAGCAACTGCTACCATGAAATTCCATTAAAAAAGATAAAGTGAAATTTTAAATGAACATTAGTTTGGTAATTAGAGCTTCTGTTCGTAAATAAAATACAGCAAGATAAATCAACCATCCCAGAATAAAACGTTGTAGAATCACTGCAGAAGAATTGTAGATTTTGAAAAACGCATTGTGTGAAATATTTTTATAATCATCATGTCGCTAACTAGCTATAATTCGCCAAAGAAAAATTAGGCAAATAAATATTGTGGAACTAAATTCACTTTGTGCAACTTGTGAATTCTACTCGTAACTTTTGCTGTTTCAAAATATTGCTGCACTCATAGTTTCCACACGTTCAACTTTCCATGATATATGCATTGCTTAAATACTATTACGAAACTGCCCATTAAACATCAAACGCTGAAAACAATCCAACCATCATTTTATAACCCGGAGAATTCCATAAAATTTTGTTTTAATTCTACAGAAGTGCCACTGTGTCATGTAGAAATTTCAAGTAAATACAGTTTGCATCAATCTCGGCATAAATTCGTTAAATGCCTGATCTCTGTTGCTGCAAGTTTTGCGATTGTAAGAAACTAACTTCGCAGTTTTAAGTATATTTAAGCAGAGAATTGAATCGGAGATCAACCTTTTGCTTTTTCACTAACAAAAAATTAAGAAACTACTCGATGTAGATCTTCACCAAATTTAAATTCATTCGCATTCCAACGCCATAACAGGGCAATGAAAACGGCCGTAACAACCCAGTCGCGTTTTTGCGTTAAGTATAACTTGGTTAGCGTTACAACAGGTATGTTGCGATCTAACTTCTGTGCACGATGCATCAAGATCAAGTGATGATGTAGCTCGAGGTCCAAACGTATTTGTGAGCATGAGACGCTTAGCCTACGTTTCATTTGCGATAATGTTGCATATGACGCTTCATGGCTTGCAAACAACGAAGGCCGAGTGCAAACAAGACGCGAATTGCTCAAGATGGAAACAAGAGCCATACACTTCGCTATGTCAAAGCTATGAATTTTGCCAGAACGTAACGAAAACTGCTCTGTGTCAGCTCCCAGCAAATGATAAGTTGATTGCTATCATCCTGTATTAACCGAATTTTATCAGCTGAAGAGCAGGAAGTAAAAATGAGGGAACCAAAGCGAAAGACTGTGGGAAGTAAATAAAATCAAGGCACATTGCAAATAAGATTAACGATGTTGAGGGCAAACGTTTACAATATTGCATGATGTCCCTTTCCAGAAAATACTAGCCACAGCATATATTGTCAGCTAAACGCCGGGTTTTGCGGAACAAAGATGCAAAGAACGACCTTGACTCATGTTGGATGTTACCAAAATACTGTTTACATCGTCGGGAAGGTTTGAGAAACACTGGTGCATACAGCACTGGCGCGCAAAGTGAATTAGATCCTGACGAAAAGAGGAAATCGTTCAACTATTTTCCAAAAGGGTGGAACATCTTTGGGCTGAACAGTCTACAATGTTGATCGCAATCCTGGTATAAAAAGGGTGGATTATGATCACAAAATTTTGTTCCATTGTTATGATGCAGTCCCGACATCATTATGTCGTTACTACCGTAATTGTAAGCAACAGAAAGAACATGAGGATCTTCCATTCCAAACCAGGTGCAGAAGAATGCAAGAGAAACAATTGACAGTTTAACGAGTGCCGACAGCTGGTTGGTTAGCTAGTTTGCTGAGTGGTTGGTTGGAGTTTAATTCAATGCTTTTTCTGAACCGTTAAAATATTCAACATTGTGCAAGTTAAATTTTTTTACAGTTAAACATTCGTTGTTGTTATGTGCTTGAGAAGCGTGGATCCAGTTATGATATTGATAATACTCTGCAAAGCAGTTGCTATTTTAAAAGAAATTTCAAAAACATCTTATGCGCTTGCAGGGGCGGATCCAGAACGAGGGTTTGGGGTGATCGTCCCCCCTAAAACCTACGAAAGTAACTTTTTTCGCCATCGATTTTATTCAATTCGGAAAACAGCATTCGCGATATAAGACCATTTCCCCGTCCATGGTCTTGTCACAGCAGTGCTGCGAAGTATACTTAATGTCTCTTACAGTAGTGAACCCGTAATGAGACTTGACTGCCAAATATTACTGAAATCTCATCCCCTAAATCTATACTGGCTGGATCCGCCCTAGTGTGCTTGTGATCCGAACATTTTTTGATTCAACGAAAAGTAACAACTTTGCCAAGCTGTACCCAAAAGTAGGCCAGTTCATTCAACGCCAAATGCAGAACAGACAATTCGACAATTCCAAGCTGTTTTTCTCCAGATGCTAATCTTTGCACTTGCCTATCATTACGCTACAGTTTAACATTCTGCGGAATCTCCCACCTTCGTCAATACCGCATTTGCACAGGGAGTGATCATCAGATAACAAATTGGTTAAGGTTTTCCCCACCAATTCAGCGTCAATTGTTGAACCAAGAACTTTATATCGAGCACTCGTGAAAAATGCCTTCGGGGAAACAACATATCTGGTCAGCAACCGTCGCTTCTCGACGGCGTCTGCGAACTGCACTTGCTGTTCAGTGAAGGATCAGTGCCAGCTAGCGAGAACGATTCAACAGTTTTTGAGCTGATGCTATGTTGTAAAAAACTACAAAGCAACTTGCAAGATTTAACTTTCAGGACTATCGTGAAATAAAAATGCAAAGCAGTTCCCAAGATCAACTTTCCACCAAATTACATAATAAATTTTTAAAAGCATTTGTTGAAAACGCATCATTTTTCAACGATTAAAATTTACATTTGAAGAACCATTTATTTATTTCTTTACAATTCCATAATTCCAGATTCTGAGTTCTATTAGTTTCATGTATATTAACACCGCACTGATTTCCGGTATGTTCAATAAATTTGAGACTGATAAAGTACATCTTCGTATCTGAATACTGCTTTCTCTGCCAATTACAAATAAACTCGGTTGCTTTCCAAAATTTGAAAAAGTGTCAGTCTTGGTTTTGTTGCAGAATGCAGCAGCCTTATTCACCCATTGCAACATTTTATTTGTCAAATATTTAAACAGATCATTTGACTTCATTTGGTTTCAATCCATCAATAAGATAGATTTGCATTTTGAAGAGATGTACGCATTACGTGTATGTGCCAGAATGCAGTGACGCTATGTAAAAGTATTTTCGCCAAAGGGAAATATTTTGAAATAGATTCCTGCTATCAAAACCTGAAAACAGTTTAAAATTAGCGAAATATTTTTCATTTTATCCACAGGATATCTTTCATCTTAAGCGGTGGATTATCATTCTTCCATCTAATAGCTTTATCAATCCCTTGGCCAGAATATTTTTCATTTGCTTGTTGGACGCACTTATGGTATAGTTTGTTACGTGCTTATGTAAATTCCACTCAAAGTATTTTGCCATCCAGCATTCTGCGATATCCCGAAAAGGATGGTGAAATATTTCCTTACAAAGAGTGTTCAAATTAGGAGGTATATATACTTCTGAATAAGCATGCATTCCCCAAAAAGAGCTCTATTCCCAAGCATACTTACCATCTACTCTCCTGCTTAACAAGACAAATGTTTTTCACAACGGTCCAACGTTCTTTTTTGGTACAGACATACATGACGATGGTCTCAGTGAGCGGCAGCCTCTGTGTTTCATTTGCAATAATTATCAATTTAGCGTGAAGTTGCTTGGAACGTAAAAAATAATGAAGCGAAAGTCAGATTGCAAGAAGTAGATTTTTCAAGTTGATAGCAAGAGCTATATGTGCACAAAGTCAAAACCTTTTGCGTTCGACAGAATTTAACAGAAAGAGCATTTTGTCACTGCCCAGACGTTAATTGAATGCCGATATATGAGTCATACACCATCAAATCAACAACAATCAGAAAAAATAAGAGGAACCCAAGCGAAAAACAGTGTGGTCGTGATTAAATCAAGGCGGGCATGGTAAATTATACGAATTTCGTTGAAGGCAATGGTTGCCTAATCTTTGGTAGTGTCTCTTTTGGAAATTCCAGTTTCAGATCGCGTTATCAGCAAAAGCGAAGTATTCGGAAAACCCCATTACGGATGCATTGTCATAAATATCATGCCACTTTATCTGAGCCTAAGAAGGAAAAATGAAATTAAATATTAAACGCATGACATCATGTAAACCACTATACACTCCGAAACACCAATTACAACGACAAAAATGTTTTCCTGCGACAATACCATAGTCACAGATTGTCAGCGTTCAAATTTCCTCAGCAATCTTACATAGGTGGTTTATAAATAGTGTGTTGTTTGCTTTTGTTATCAAGAACCCTTTGCCCTTTGCAAAGGTTGCATTTTTCAATGCAATACTCTTGTGCTTACCTTCAAGCAGCGACCATTACAATTATGGGTATTTTTTTGCGGAAATCACCTATTTTTCCCGCACGTAACGACTTCAACAATATTCTCAGGTTGAGAGTTTTAAATTTCAAATTGGGAAATGTAAGCCTTTGGCACAGAGGTTGATCCTCAGATATTAGAATCGTTGAGATTTTCCTTACAAATTCAGCGTCAATTGTTGAACCAAGAACTTTATATAGAGTACTTATGGAAAAATGTTTTCGGGGAAAAGAACATTTCTGGTCAGCAACTGTCTCTGCAAAATTTTCGCTTCTCGACAGCGTCTGAGAACTGCACTTACTGTTCAATGAAGGATCAGTGCCAGCTAGCGAAAACGATCAAACAGTTTTGGAGCCGATGCTGTGTTGCAGAAAGCTACAAAGCAACTTACAAGATTTAACATTCAGGGCTATCATGAAATAAAAATGCAAACAGTTCCCAAGATCAATTTTCCATAAAATTACTCAATAAAATTTTGAAACATATGTTGAAAACCCATTACATTTTTCACCACAAAGCATATGCTGAAGACCCAACTTCACATTTTCATCGTTTCAGATGCTAAGTAACTTTTAGAATGATAAAACGTATCTTCGTATCAAATATTTCAAAACTGCTTTTCTGTCAATTATAAACAAACCAAGTTGCTTTCCAAAAACATTCTATATGGGTTTTGTTACAAAACGCGGCAGTTGGTTTGGCCTGATTTTTCCTTTGCATCATATTATCTTTCAAATCTTAAAAAGCCTATTAGTTATGCTTCAATAAAATATACTTGTACTTTGAAGAGATATTTGTACAGTACAATGTAAGTTGCTATCATAATAACGACATAGTTTTGTTGTCATTTGTAACAACTGTCGTTGACTTAAATTAAAACTATTCCAAATAATCTGACGAGCTACCTTGATGGAAGCATAATAAGGTTCGGTAAATGATTAAAAGAATAAAATATTTCTGAAAGACAAAACGCCCACTTTTGAATGAGCGGTTAGGCGGATACAAAATATGGAAAGGTTGCCTTTTGCAGTATAATGACACCTGTTACGGCAACTTTGGCGTATTTGTTGATCAGCGAGACACCCGCGTTACGTCACTGATTACGCGCGTGTTCCTTGTTTTGTGTTTATCAACTCGGGCTGTGAATGCGACCGGGTTCAGTTCAGCTTGCGTTACAGTGAGACGCGACATTTGTTATTAACCGTGCTGACGGTGCGTTGTGCAACAGAATACATTTATTTGCTATGAACTCACATTGCATGAGCATGCGTTACTAAACTATTACTCCAATGTAAGAACTGAGGAGTCTACAACAGCGTTAAAATAGAAATGCACAGTAAGATCTCAGGTAATACTGTAGAAATGTAAGACCAACTCCCGATCAGGTAATCTTAATAATATACATTCTCCAACTTGTGTTCATTTCCACAAAATACTGCTGGCGAAGTAAGCCAATCACATCTCTAATATACAAAACCACATCAAACACTTATGACATTCCAGCAAGGTTTCTAAAACTGTTTACTAATATTTTACCTTCATTGTTACCACAAATGTTTAGGCACGTGGTGAATTTCCCAGCGTTAAAAATTACTCAAATTGTATCCCCCTAAAATAACCAGTCCCAAAGCTGGTATGGACTATAGACCAATAACCATTTTTCCAACCGTCTCCAAACAGTGGCGTGCAGAGGGGGGGAACGGGGCGATGGCCCCGGGCTTCCAAGGCAGGGGCAGTGGTGCACCTAGGGTTTCCCGCGCCCGGGGACAAAGTCAGTTTTGGCGCACCCACCCAACCTGTTCGTGGCAGCGTAGATGCGAAGAGTGTGTTGGTAGTTACGGGGCGTCAAAAGCTGACTCGGGCCCCGCATATAGTTGTTACTAGACCCATCTGATCATTTCAAATGACTGTGACGTCATGGATTTGACGTCGATGCCATTGAAGCTTGGAAATAATTAACTGTCGTAGAGTTAAGAATCTTATCGTTTCGCTTATCCCCACTTTGTATTTTAGGTCACGATTGAACACTCGAACTGTTGTATTGCGATATTCACAACTGCAGCAATACATTCGAATTTTAGCAATTGGTGAAAGAAACAGCAAACGCTAGGCAAAAAGCTCCTATCATCTGCAAACTTCTTCATGAATCTTAATAATGACAGAATTTATGGGGACAAAAATCTAATGATAACACAATATAAAATTGACCAGAGTTGTACCGTTGTTTTTTAAGGCACGATTTGTCAGAGCCTTTTTGAGATCCTAAATGCAACGTGCCCACTTGTTCCCATTTCTCTCGTCAGGCCTTATCATAATCACCGCTGGTGCGAGCTGTGGGGAAGGGTGGTCAACCTATGGCGCATGCGCCAAGTTTTGCGCATTGAATGATTTCAAGTGGCGCATTTCTGTGATCGTAAAGTAAGATAGTAAACTTCCCCAATAATTTTATCGTCTTTTGTTTCGTACAAATCCCTTGTGAGTTGCCTGTTAGCATCTTGAAAGAACGCTGATCATAATTTTTGGAAGAGAAAAACGAGCCACCTGAGGAAAGAGCTCTTTAACATGATAACAGCCGGCTATTTGATCTGGAATTTTTAGTTAATGTTACTGACCATCTCAATCGTATGAATATTAAACTTCAGGGCAAGAACAAATTGTTTCCTAACTTAATAAATCATATTAATACATTTAAGATGTAGTTAAAACTGTTCATCTCGCAGTTGAGGATATCAGCCAATTTCCGCTTTTAAAAGAGCAGATTGAAGGTACTGTTGTAGTGATCAAGTTAATGCAAAACTTTTTATGATTTTGCTAAAGAAGAGGACTGAATTTTGGCATTTATAAACTCATTCTTACTTAACGAAAAAAAGATAATGAAAATGCCAAGTAACATACAAGGTGGAAATCATCGACTTCAACATAAATTTAATATTGTAAACGTAATTTAATGAGCTTTCTTCAGTCCTGGTGGTTCTGACGTGATTAATTTCTAGTGATCCTTACCCGTAAAAATTTCCCAGAACTACGAAAATTCGCCCAAAGTTATATATATATCGTTTTTGAACGATTTTCACATACGAACAAGCATTTTCGTCCATGAAATTGATTAAAAGCAAAATGAGGACGCGATTAACCCATTCCAATCAAAAGAATTATCTGCTGCACTCAGTAAAAAAATGTAACTCTATAAAATCAGGTGAAATCAAAACAAGTGCAGAAGTCTCATTAAAAAGTAAATGTGAAGTTTGTCTGCTGTTTTACCAGATATTCCGTTTGCATTTAACATTATTACCTGAAAAAAACTAACGTTGTGAAATAACATCGTTATACAAGAAGTACCAGATGGCATGGCGCATTGGTACTCGGGTTTGAAAAATTGGCGTATGGTGTGCAAAAGGCTGGCCACCATGCTGCAGGGGTTCTGGAGCATGCATTTCCAGAGCTTGTTTTTAGAACGTCATAAAGAACTGACTGAGGACAGACTCACGAATACAATAAAGCGAAGGACAGACAGAAAAATGCATATGAAAAACTGAAGGCAAATGATTTTACACAAAACTACCAGACAAATGTAAAATAGCAAAATCCTAAAACATTTCTGTGGGTATAAGACCCTGTACAGTTAACAGAAAATATAGGAAAGACTGAGATATACTGTAATGCTTCACTTGTAATTATCTAACCTCAAATAAAAAGTTTTCTTGCCTTTTCTTTTGGAAATGTATCGATTATTTCGTCAAAAAACTGATATAATTTAAATGTGGCAATGTATTAACCCAGGAAATATTTAGGGCCACTGACGCTCCGTGAGGAGTTCTACAGTAGGTTAGCAATTTTGTTACCTGAATTTGGACAATCATGTCCATGGAGATGCTCAGTTTGTAGGTCGAATTGATATGAAACACATGCAGCAGTAACTGGAAAGTCCACTATTATAACTAATATACTCAACGCTGTCGCACAGTTGCAATTAGAATTTTGCAAATGTAGTCAGCATTTGTATGAATACCCATAAACACAAATCATCATACCTACCTTCAGAGCCACACCACATCCATTTCAACATGACGTTTGTCAAACCATCAAAGCTCATAAATTTTCCTAAACATCAGATATGCTGTCGTAACAAAACACTGTAAGTTTCACTGCTGCGGTAAAAGCATCCGCAGTGGCATACTTGCATGAACCGTGAACGCTGGATTCCCGTCTGATTGTGACACAACTATAGCATGAGAGCGAAATCCAAAAGTTTGTAACCCTGGCCCAGGGTTGCCAGATTGGCCGTTTTGCGGAGAAAATTTCGGAAATTTGGCCGTATTTTAAATTGGTTGGCCGTACGATTTTTGGGTTGGCCGTTTGGCTTTTTTGGCCGTTTTCTGAAGGTCGTTTGGCCGAATATTTTTTCTGTTGGCCGTTTTTGAAAATATCTCTATATTTTTAGGCTAAACTGTCATCAACAACACCTTTTTGAAAATCTAGTCCCCTGTGTGTGAGTTTCACCCTGTGTAGTGAATTATAAGTGAAAGCGAGGCAGTGTGAGTGTGTGATTACGCTTGCCGCGTTGTGCAGACCTTGCACTTTGCAGGCTAAGTCGTTGTGCGTGTGCATATACTTGTTCATCGGTGCTGTATGGCTTGTAACAGACCGTAGGGATAGGTAAGTATGGCTTGTGACAATCCATGTGGTTGATATCGTGCGTAACCAAGCATACTCTTCATATTGTTATCCTACTATTGCCAACTGCCTATGTTACTAAGCAGTGTTCACAGTTCTTTTTATGTTGCCACTATATATCTTCAACAAACTCTGTGCTGAGTGCCAAGTGGTGATTACACTTAGGCAAATTAAGTTAACCTTTGGAAATTAAGTGTTGCTTCGTTTCCGATTGATCTTGGAAACATTCCATGCCTGCAGTTTTTAACTGCGGGATTTTGTAGCAACAAACAGCTAGTTTCTACCTAGCTGTGAATCTTTTCTTGCTGCCTATTAATTCAAGTGTTAGCCTATTTAGCATTATCATTACGTCTTATAACCCCAATCCCTGCGTTTTTATGAAGTGGCGATTCGTTTAGAACGTATGTTCAACCCAAATGGCTGACAGTGCCAAAAAGTATGCCATTATCTTGACCAGGGCCGCACATTGAAAGACATATTAATAAGGGCCGCACATTTAATGGCTTACTCTGATCTTAGCAAACTAAATTTTGCTTAACCTAATGCAGTGAAAGCGTTTAAATCCAACTGCAGTGGTAACAGACATGATAAAGTGGCTCTGAGGACAACCTGTATCAAAAATGTTAAATTCAAAATTATCAAAACAAGGACAGGTTGTGAGTATGTACTGTAGGATATTTTTACTATAGCGTAAACCTAACTGGGCTGCACAAAACCATCGACTTGGGGTCGCGAAACAAATTGGCTTGACAAATCACATATAAATTTTTTGTAAACTAATGTGACATTTACACGTATCATTAAAATTAGACTATTCATCAAGGTACGCCTAGAAGAATCTTTTTTGAAATGGGTCGCAGAACAAAAAAGTTTGAGAAGTCCTGGCTTAGAGAACCTTGGTGATCATGATGAGACTACGTAGCTGAATAGCAGCCATTGGCATCACCATTTTGTAAATTGCAATTATTAGCATCGGCTGATGTTTCGTAATTATGACGTAACATTCCGACCTCAATTTGCCGCCACCAAAATGGTGCGCCCGGGGGCAGATGTTCCCCCTTGCCCCCCTAGTTACGCCACTGGGCAGGGAGGCATCCAAAGAGCGAAATTACAAAAATTTAAATGCTGTTAACTAGATGGTTTTCCTAATGTAAAGCTACTAATACATGCCACATGGGTTAAAGTTTTCGAAACTTGTTTTATTGTTAACACTTATTTTTACGTATTCAAATGCCAGTAATTCTCAGCTTCTTCAATACCAGGTATCTATGCCTTAGGTGTGCGGTGCACACCCAATGAAACTGATAGTGACATGACTTGTTCCAGATCGTGCGATCAAGGGAAAATCACAAAAAAAGGATTGAAAGATAATCAGGGTTGAGAAAAACCCGTTTTTAAAAACAAACAACTCACCTGCTTTTTTATTCTGGATTTGTTTTAAAGAAACAGGTTTTTCTTGTTTTCTTTTGAAAAAACACAAAAACCCCATTCTGACTTGTTTTTATTGCATCATACAATATCACCGTTTTCAGAATTACACAATAATAAATTGTTATACCTATTAAGGCATTCAAATTTGAGGGTGAAGAAATGTATCCATTTTGTTTTCACACAGTGTTGTTGGTCAATTCATTCAAAGGTGGTAAGGCTTGGCAAGCATGCGCACAGCAAACAGAGAAAAGCCACTCCCACACAAATTCTGCAGTTTCACATCAAGTTTCTGTACATGCACTGCTAGTTCAACATCTATATAGTGGATTTCTTCAACATATGGTTTAGTACGGTACCACAGCAGCAACAGCTTGGATGCATAAAAGGCAGACAAAATACCGATTTTACAGAGTTGAAGAAGATAACCAACAGATTCATCAACACTAAAAAAGCCTTCAAAAAAATATACATTTTTATTTTGAGACGTTTCGGATTATTCTTAATCCATCTTCAGTCAAAAAATAAAGCAACACTTGGCAATGCTAGC
>JGI24021J15306_10005792_pt1 | contig 14732 bp, 8 predicted proteins | sample Ectturendosymbi1_FD_15306 | JGI IMG/M metagenome (IMG submission 15306)
TCCGATACGTTGTTGTTTGTATTCCGGACTGAGTTTTTTCTACTAGAACATCCAAGAAGGCAAGAGAGTCACCGCACTCCAATTCTTTGGTAAAAGTTATGTTATTATGTACACTGTTGAGGGTATTAAAGAAAATGTCCAGCGCACTCATGTCGTTGAAAGTAAGAAATATATCATCTACATAACGCCAAAGGACGATTGGCTTGTTTTGAACGTTAATTTTTGTGAGAGCTTGATCTATAACGTGGTTCATTATTACGTCGGCACTTTTGTTTTTTCTTTTTCAGAATAAAAATAGGTTTAACTCTACAATTTGCGTAGTAGAGCGTTTTTTGTCCTTAATGGTGCGAAAACAGTACCCAAAAGCTACAGAGTAGCAATGCTACGAAATGCCAAAACACTCAGTTTCAGAGAAAGTGCTGTGTGGTTGATTTGTTGCAGGCCTGCCCAACCTTTTTAGTGTTGCGGGCCACTTTCACAAGAGGAAATTCATTGCGGGCCAAAAACTTTTTGTGGTGTAACAATAAGCTATTGTGACGTAACAAATCCCTTGATTTTGATAAGTTTTATGCGATAACACGAGGTGATAATGAGTCCTATAGTTGCACGCGTTGTTGCCAGCTTGTATTGATGTAAACCAAATCTGAAAAATTGACACATTTTCGAAGCGTTTGTTATAGAAGTTTTTGGGTGGTAGGCCCATAACAGAAACAACAGGTATAATTTTGGTGTGCTTTGATGGCAAATTTACTTGAGCCTATAAAAAATGCTAAAAATTTCAAAACTCTGCTTTCGAACTTATTACATCGATTACATCGCGGGCCACTTAAAACAACCTCGGGGGCCGCAGGCTGGGCAGCCTTGGTTTGTTGAGTGAACTTGTTATTTGGCAATAAAACTTGTTTTTTTGTTTTTCTGTAATGCTTGTCTCATTCATCTTTTTTGTGATGTGTGGTGGGGCGAAATTAAAGTGTCTGGGGTTTGTAAGGGAGGAATACGAAAAAACATTGAGAACCACTGATCCAACATATGACTGAGAAGTACTGCTGGACAACTGGTTTTGGGAGACTAAGCCTAGTGAATTTGGAAAATTTAGTTTTTTCATAAACGTAGTTGTATATCTTTGAATGATAATGTTGAAACTTTCACTTCAAATCCTCTTGACCACAATGTAACTGCACATTTGGAGATAAAATCATATTCCCGAAGACGAAAGCGTCAAAAACAGCGTTTATGTCATCAGCGTTGCGAGTGCTTGTCAATTCAACACTAACTTTAGTTTTCCAGAAACTACCGTAAAAGGTTATAGCGCGTGGGTTGTGAGATAATACTGTATGTGTCCAACTGTCCATGCCGTAACGGTCTATTTGCCACGAGCACAATTGCGCAACAAAAAACGCGGAAGCACCAGAAAAGCAAGATCTCTGGGAGAAACGGTCGCTCTTGTCAACAACACTGAAGTTTAGATAAGCTTTGAAGAAATCAAGATTGTTGGCTCTTTTCTTTGTTGCAACGCATCAGAAAAGCTTTAATAAACTTAAGATAGGCTATAGGAAATTATTAGCTCCACATAGGGGTGTCGCATTAAAGTTTGCAGAAGTGAAAATGGGCCAGAATATGAGTGACGAAAACTGTCAGAAGAGAGTTTTGTCCGGGTGCTATCCGTTTACAAAGTGGTCACGCCTGGGTGAATCCATCTGCAGCGCGGGAGTTCAGACTCTTGCGATAGTGTAAAAGTTAACTCCATTCATGCCTCAATGACCACACGAGCTGGTCGACATTTCACTGCTCCGGCTAGTGCTCGAAATGTCTTTTGTCTGATGTTGAAAACGTAGAGGCCAGATTCGGCAAATGTAGAGCGATTTGATCGAACCCAAATTCGACCGACACGCAAACTGGTGATCTTGCGGTTAGATTTAAAAACTTTCCACAATAATGGTTCGTATAAAGTTTTTTCTTCCCAGTGAAGCAGTAACCTTTGATATAAGCTAATAAGATTGGCTACGGAAAGACAAACCACTGTCCATTTAAGCCTAAGTGACTCGAGGTAGCTCCGCATATCACACTCTGTTTTTTTTGCAATGTAGACACTGCAATATTTCTTATGCCTGAGTATTTCGCAGAGACATTTCCCATAGAGTAGCATATCACACATAGCTAAACCATTGGTAATTCGACACACCTATTTATCAGTTTCAAGGAAATTTCGTCAAGCTATGAGGTTGTTTCGTCTAAAAACTTCGGAAATTTATACAAAAACACGTTTTGTTCAGTTTTTGATCTCGTACGCTTCATTGAAATTATAAAACATGCACTTTAACTGACTGCCTTTTAAAGCATTTTAATACTTTAAATTCTGTTAGGTTTTACCCAGGAGTGTAGTGCTAAAACAAGAGGTGTGGGAGCGCCGTACCCACACCAAATAAAAAGGAAGACTGCACCAAATAGTTCGAATAAAGTGAGCATTAGCCTACAAGAATTTCCACACTAGATCTTCCTGTTTCAAGTAACGTCACTAGTGCAAAAAGGTGTTGGAACGGGGTCCTACACCAAAAAAGGTGTGGGAACGCCGTTCCCACCCTGCTGCACCCCTGAAAACCCTTACGCTTACGAATATACATTAACACTACTACAGTATATGCACGAAACCACTGCAGCAAGCTGAAGACACTATTTTCAAACACGTTTTTCATACTTTAAAGGTGAATACCGCATTGTCTTTGAACAAAATCGTTTTTGTTAATTGTCTGAAATCTGCAAATTCGTACTTACACAAAGTCAGTCAGCTTGCTGTTAGCAAAACTTATAAGGTCTGTTAGTGAGTGTTAACACTCTGAACACCAAATATTTCTGTTCATTAGCCTAGTGGTCAGATTTCACAGCATTTTTTTCACATGTGTAAACCAATATTGAAAATTATGTGCAGAGAAATATGTTACAAAGACTCATTTCTTATATTGATTAGATTGTCTTACAGCCTATATGCGAAAAAGGGTGATAGGGAGCGATTTATGACAAACAGTGAAGCACCAAAAAACATCAAAATACCATTGCACTGTCTTCACAGGAAGAGGTTTTACATAAAAATCAAGCATAGGCTGTGTTTACAAAACAAGTTAATGTCGATCTGAGATCATCGATCGTCAGTTCCTCACAACGCGCAAGCGCTGGGTGCATTTCATGATCGGGATAACCAAGTGTTAGGCGCCTGTCACGTGTGGGTCGCGCATTATGGAACTGGTGGTGAACTTATGGAATGGAACGACGATAGATTCAAATCGAAATGATTTTTTCTTATAAATACAGCCAGTGCCTGATTTTCGTTTAGCACCTTCCCTCCGGGACAGAACAACAGTCCATCCATAGACACGTTCCAAGAATCGGCACATAAAGGTACACCTGAACATCCAGACGGATTGCGTATTCAGCAAGAAATCCGTGCAACAGTAGAGGGAACAAATGAAACCAGTTGTTACAACTGTGTGAATTGAGTTGAGGAATTGATTTAATTTGTCATGTCTTTTTATTGTGGAGCTTGAAGAACTATCAGAGGCTGCTGAAAACCGACAGGTGCTCCGAGATGTCCGAGGATGCTGTCCCGCTGTGACATTCCCCATATAGGAAAAGCAGATGAAAATAAATGATGAATTGTAATGCCGTCTTTGGTGGCTGATGAATTTAACAAAAAGGATGAACAGCAGCAAATTTGGTGCACACAGCATAAATGAGAGCTCGCTACCTTAGGGATGAAAAGGCAACGCTTCCTGAGATTCACATTCTCTCATGCCAGCATGCATTATTTTTCTGGTTTTGTTTGTTTATTTGAATACATCAATGAGGGCTAGCCGAGACTTGAAAGTATCATTGGAATGTCATAAATATATTCGAAAAACAATTAATAAATCACACTGTACCAAAAACACAAGACAAAACAACAAACTGATTACCGTTAATAAAAAAATACAACTCTAAAATAATAAAGAAAACAAGAGACAAGCGAGATCTGGTCCGAGGAACACAAGACATGGAAAACACACGTAGCAACAAACATTTATAACAAAACCATATAATAGACACCAAATAAATGAAGAAAAGGTCACGTTAACGATCGATTATGTGAAGAGGTTTGATTTTCGGATAAAGCTCAAAACAGGTCACCGAGGGGCATATGGGTGTGCTGTGGATGGCCGAGGAGCAAAGTTTTAAATAGGTCCTGGAAATTAAGCTTATTAAAAGCTTGGAAGGAATACCATTTTCATCTGCAAAAATTGTTTTTATAATTGAAGGTAAAAGCCAGTGCCGGTGCTACTATTAGGCGAACTAGGCGGCTGCCTAGGGCGCTGGGCCAAAGGGGACACCAAAATACAATTGTGTGGTTCAGAAAAGTGACGAAGGTACACCAAAAAAAGGGAATGAACATGATGAAAGTGAATGAAACACACGGCCATGCAGTTTATCAGAAGATAAAGGAACTACACATTTCGGCTTTGCTGCAGAGGGTTAATATTTTTCCTATTAATTTCAATTTCACATATACTATGCAAGCTATGTCGTAACTTGGTATAAATTTTATTCATGTAATAAATTTTTCCAATGTATAAAACGTCCTTCGTATTTCCGTAATATATGCGATGAGTAGAGTAAAGGATCTTTGTATAGGAAGAGTGGGCCCTGGAAAGTGTCTTGCCTTAGGGCAAGGGCGTATCCAGGCTGTTAGGTTGGGGGGGTGATTTCAGTAACATTTGTTGGTCAAGTTCCATAACGGCTTCGCTGCTGTAAGAGAGGTGAATTTTAATTTACGACATTTCCGTGACAAAACAATGGACGACAAAATGGCCCTATATCGCGAATGTTGTTTTCCGAATTGTACAAAAGAATGGTGAAAAAAAGTTACTTTTGCCGGTTTTAGGGGGTCGATCGCCCCAATGTCTTCCTCTGATTCTGCCCCTGCCTTAGGGTGCTCACAAGTCTATCAATGGTCTCCTGTCAGGATCAGCAAAGCATGCCCTCCAGGCCGTACTTTATCAAGCTCACTGCAAAATGTTAAGGGTACCACCCCTGTTCTTTTCATTTCTTGGTTTTTCCTGGCTGCGCCGCTTTTACCCGAGTGGGTTTATGTCGAAGCCTTCGCTAAATCATACTTCAGTCATCAAGTGTAGTCAGATTAAGAAGCGCTGCCGAAACACCAGCATTACTGGCGTTAGTAGCCTAGTTAACCAATTAGATTTAGAGGACGTACCACCTTAATTTACGTAACTAACAGATATCAGCTGGTACGCAACATAACCAGGTGACCTTCTCGAATGTCAGAACTTTGTTGTGCATAGAGAACGTCGCCCATTGTTACAAGACAACACCAAAGTGTAAAAAAGTTTTTGAGGCCTATGCTAGAATTTTTGTTTATGTGAATGCTGTTACCCCTTTTACTTGTGTAGTTAATATTTTGATGAAACTGGTGTTCTAATAAACTCGGCATGCATCGAATAATTAGTTTGATGTGAAAAAGTCGCCCTTGAAAGGGTCTTTTGGGTAGAGGGGTGCCGGAATGGACTTTGCCTAGGACGCACCGGAAAATTTAAGATGTACAAAAAGCAAAGAGAATGTGTTTTTTTATGTTAACAGATCGTGCCACGGTTGATTAAGCGGGATGACGTCATAAGCTATGAGGGGGCGCTGAAAATGGATGTTGCCTACGTCGCTGGAATGGTTTGCGCCGGCCCTGGTTAAAGCTGACATGAAATGTCGGTTATAGGGCATTTGAATATGTGTGACATTCAGTATTGCATCGCTAAATGAGCACATGCAGTTTCTGTAGCCGTCAATATTGAGTGGACATGTTTCGAAACGAAATATGCAAAAGAGTGAAGAAGTTTGGAGATTAGAACTGTACAAATGTCATACTTTTCTGGCTGCTACAAGTAGACGCTCGACAATTTAAGTGGAAATGCACGAGTTCTTAACACCAAAGAATAACAAAGTTTATACCCTGTACCGAAAAATAAACTGTTAAGTGATTGAGGTTTGCTTGGCGTTAGTTGGACGTAGACGTCAGAAGCGCAAGGAATAACAAGAATGATTTGTTAGAAATTTTGGAGCAAGGCCAGAAAGGAAAGAAGAGCAAGGTCCGAAGATTTTACTACAACAGGCGATGAGAATGAAACTGACGATGGAGATGTAACGGCGTGTCACCCAACTCACCAAAGATTTCCTCACGTGAAGTGATTTTAAGAAAACTGAGGGTTAGCTTTAAAGAACAGTGAATACTTTATCAAGAAAAATGTTGTACACTTAGTATTGTTTTTCTTAACATACGGTACATTGCAAGCGAATATGAAAATACAGCCAGTGTAATATAAAGCAATAACTAAAAAATTTCCCATTGCTTTACCCTCTCATCGTTTATCAGACGCACAGATTGAAATATTTGCTTATAGCAGTAATTCAGTTCTACTGCAAAGAATAAGATACAACTTCCTTGAGGTCGAATAAAAGAGCTCACCAGCTTGGCTTTGTGACATTGCGCAAAACCTTTCACTGATCTTGACTGCCACATGATGAAACGGTTACTTCATTGTTTTTTGCTACTGTACGTTTTCCCACCTCGCCATGCAGTTTTTTATTCAACGACAAAGTTGTCATTGTTAGTGGTTTCGTGTACAGACGTAGATATAACCAATTGGTGCATCATATGGAATTGTCCGCATTGTTGCAGAGTTTCCTTCTTGACCAACGACGCATGAAAAGGAATTTTACGAGGAGGGAGGGTAAAAACCGTTTTCCCTCACAGATTTGTCATTGTCCTGATTTCTGAAGCAAACTCTTCCTAGACAATGCATATCCTTTGCCTAAAATTCGACCTAAAAATAAAGCGAAAAGCATAAAATGTTATCGTTTTTTAGGACTGAAAATATAAAAACCTTTAAAAAATAATCTTCACCTCATCACACGTCTTTCAAAAGATTGTCAGCGCTTACAGAGTGACATTTGCAAGTCTTGCGAATTGTGTAAAAAACAATTACGCCGCAGCCAATGATACGAATGGAATCATATTGGAATCAACGACGACAAAAACAGTTGATTTTTGTAATGTCCAACATGGTTTCATTTAAAACATTGGATGTCCTGTTGCTGTTTCGTAAACTATCTCCGTTCTTCTTTCGTAATTTAAACATTACATTCCGTAATGGTCAAGAGCCTGAGTTTCCTAATGTTTTCTTATGCATTCGAGAAAAACATGTTTTTTCCCCTGAAAATTAACAAGTTCTGTCCTGCCTGATTTTGACGAATTTTGCAAAGCCTAATGGAAGGCCGCCTTTTTTCCAATGGAACAGACTTTTTTATTTTGTTTTAGGCTCATGCTTTAAAAAATATTGGCAGTCGGGTACGTATAACACAACCTGTGTGGTTGCCTGGCAAGTACTGTTAGGCCCTCTCCACTAACAGTTGGTGCCACCCCCATCTCACGTTTAGTGAGCTACTGTAAAAAATTACATTTTGGCATAGTTTGGTTATATATTAGGGAAGTTAGTGGAAAAATTCGGATCAAGCTTGTGGAAATTTTTGGATCATTTTTGTAGTCATTAGCTGAAAGTTTAAACGTAATCGGGAAAAACTCTGGCAAAATCTCCGTTGCTTCTACAGCAGTCAACCTGCCACCGTGAAGAATCTGATAAAATTTTGTAAACGAACCATCAGCATTCTCCACTACTGTGATGAGAAAATCTTCGATCTTTGCAGCTCTCCAAGTAATTCACCTAAAGGAACGTTCCACCAGCTGTAGCTCAGTTCTGATGTTTATCCTTAGAAGCTTTGGAGTCTTTCTCGACGGTGATTCCTGCAGTTGTGATTCTCTCTTGACATGCATGGTCAAACAATGATGACCGTAAAATTTGTACAGTTTTAGTTTCTCTGCAGTGGTCTACCTGGATAGCATTTATGAATGTTACTATACTGGCTACGAGGCGTTATTGAACAACTACCATAGCCGTTTTATTTTTTTCTTTGTTGAGGTACAAGCTTACGCAAGCTTAGTTCAGCGAAAGCCCAATGCAAAAATCAACGTTTTCTGCTACGTGTAGAGAAAAGCTCAGGCTGAAAAAGTCATCTGCACAGTGAGTAACCAACCAGCAGCATTGGCATCGAAAAGAATGGCACGTGTACACCGACACTGATGTGCGTGTATTCTGAGTGATATATTTAATCACTACTGGGCGCTGGTGAGATGCAAATATCAGCACTTATTTCACCGCATGTCATCGTTATCTGTGAATTTGAAAATACTCATAATGTGCTATTACTTGCAAGGAAAAATGAGCTTGTGAGTCGTGCTAAGGGTTTATCTGAGAATTTTTTCTCAATCAAATATTCATTCCGTTTTAAGATAATTTTTTATTGTGCAAGTGAGAGCCATTGCATGTGATGAGAAGTGGCGTAATGAAACATTTTTTGAGGAGATAAGTGTCGTGGTGAGAGTTTGTTGTGACCACTGCCTGACTTCCCTTTGTAACTAACTTTCCGAAACATAGAGCAATGATGAGTTCGTCCTAGTTTTTTGTATTTGCGTATGACCTGTCCACCATGAAAAGCTTATAGTCAAAGCTGCTTGTTCAGTGGGAAATCTGCAGGTATATCATCTGATGCTCAGGGATGGCATGTTTGCTTTGTCTCAGCATAAGCAGTTAAGAAGGTCTTTCAAATGTGTGCCGTGATTGTGTGACAGAATGTGGAAATAACTTTAACCACAAAAAATCAGTTGATGCAGTTTTCTTTCCTAAGCATACAATGGTTAGAATAGATCAAATAAATACCTCAAAGTGTCAATTTCGCATTTACTATGGGCGATCAGTGTAAACGGCAAATAAATATGGACTCAAAACAATACATTTACCAAACAATTTGTCGATTTGGTAGAATGTGACATATCCCTAAACCAGAGTTGCGGAGTCTGTGTCGGAGTCGCAAGGAGTCGGAGGTTTTTGTGTGGAGTCGGATTCCTGAGAACACTAGGAGTCGATGTCGGATTTTTTGTCCGCGTCCGACTCCGGAATTCCAATTAAATCATTTTTTACATCACACTTCCAAGTTGAAAATTCCTGTTGAAATGGTATGATTTCTTTTGAAACTTTTATTGAAGCATATAATTCTTGTTACGTACCACATTTCCATTGACTGCTAGTTGCTACAAAATTGTTGACAGCCAAACTTCAGTCACGTTATGTTAAGGGGTCGGAGTCGGAAATTTTGGAAAGGTCGGAGTTGGAGTCGGAGTGGGACATTTACCTCCGACTCCGCAACCCTGCTCAAGACCATCCTTTTCTGACCCCAATCGTTACAACAAAGGAGTCCGAAAGGCAAGTTCACAACATAATTTGATTAATTCTCCTGACCTAAACCATGCTGCTGGCAAAAATGGAATTTTTTCTGAGCACATCACCAATGCTGAACCCAAGGTCTGTTTTTACAATATCTCAGTATTGTTTCAATGTGTGTTTATTACATGGGAAAATTTCACAACAATACATGAAAACCCTTATTGTGTCAATTTACAAAAATAAGAATGTTGACAAAAGTGATGCTGATAACTGCAGACTTTGTTCTCTTGCAACTTATCTCCATACTATTTGAGCAATACATTTTATCCGGTGGCTCTCCATTTGTTTGTCTCCCAGTATGCAACGCTTCTGTATGAAGATGACCGTTCGAATGAAGCAATTGCTGGTGCTTTGTTTCAGTGTTTTTACCTATTCAGTATTGCTTGCGTGTACCAACTAACACCTACCCTGCCATGCGTGGTGACTAAGCATTGTTGTACCCTTGTGCTCTTTAACTAACCCTGTGATATGGGCCATGCATGTGTCTGAGTCAAAGACGTAGATAATCAGGGCCCAGTTTGGGCGTCGGGAGGGGGATAAGCGGAGGCCAAAGCCCCCTGAAATTTTTAATTTGATATTTTCCTGTAACGTTCTAATAGAATAATGCTTTTCTCTTGGTTTCGAGGTGCCAAAATGAAATTTCACTTCCATTTCGAGGTGTTAAAATGAAATTTCGCCACCCTGGAAAAATGTCTTTGGCCACCCTCTGGAAAAGTCCTTGCGACGCCCACTGGTCCAGACACGTCATTGTGTGGGCTCTCAGAAATGAACCCTCCGAGATAGAGTTCAACTCCCATTTCACTTGAGATTATTTAAGTTTAATAACTGTTATAATATAGCATAATATTTATTGTGACTCATACTCACGTTTCATATTACAAGCATAGTCGAATAAAAATATATTTAATACACTTTCTTATATTTGTGATAAGCTTCAATAAGCTCTGGTATGATCACCAAGACACCCACTCAGCTCGAACTACTCCTAAAAGAGCTTGTCTGACGATATTTCTGAATCTGCCTGCCGTACCTGGATTCTGTGCTGATTCACCGAAGTTTTTACTGTGCACACAGGCTACGTTACATCAGTGGTTCTCAACCTTTTTACCCCAGCGGACCGGTAAAAAACGCAAAAAAATTACAGACTGGCACCACACAGTCGCAATGAATGCATCAGATTATCACAGTTATTTTGTCAACCAAAGGTGTTGTATACGGTTTCATTTTGAGGATCCTCGTATTCAGGAAAAAAATATAATCAAAGTTGGAAGCTAACTCCTACAAATATTGACTTATGATGTCTGAAAGCTCTGTAGCATTGACATCAACACTTGTCAAAAAATTATTTAAGTCGAAAACATCTCTGCATCTCTCTTCTGCACAAACTATCCCAAACCGCCAGCTTCTTTGTGAATGCGTCTGTCTTGTTTCTCAGTACCACGATATTTGTGCAAAACCCTTGGTTGCAGAGATGTATTAAGCTTGTCCAAATGGCCAAACCTATCCATCACATACGCAAGCTTACTCATTCAAAAAATTATCCATACGCAAGCTTAATTCATCCAAAAAAGTTCTGCCGCTGGAGAGTTCCTTTTTCTCTTAAAAACCATTATGTTTCTTTCTTGAGCTCAACAAGACGCGAAAGATCTCGCGCCCTCTTGACAGCCATCTTACTTCTGTATGGAGAAGATGTTCCTGCTGCAAATTCATACTTCAACACAGTGTTTTGAATAGTCTGGAGTTCAAGAGTCGACTTCGAATTTCATTACAAATTTTACTGCGTTATTTAGCACGTTTTCAAATCAGTTTCTTTGCACCTAAATGTTCCAGATGGATTATGCAATGAGTAAACAACATTTCTTTATGCGCTACTTCTTTAATTTTTGCAACTACACCAAGGTGATAATCAGTCATGCTTGCAGCCGCATGCGACACAGTTTTCCCAGTCTGTTTTTTTTCACTGAAGTATTCTTTGATATTCTACGTCTAAATATCTCTGACCTGGTGGTACATCCTGGAAAGTTTATGCAACATCGAAGTTCTTCCTTGAAATCTTCTTTTCCCATTAAACGCACGAAACAAGGAAAAATGGCACAATTAGTCACGTCAGTTGATTCGAGTTGCAAAATTCGTTGATGAATTGCAAAATCGTTGCTGAAATTCGAATTGCAAAATTCGTTGCTGAATTGCAAAATTCATTGACTTGTTTAACTTTCCTATAACCTGCACCTCGACACCAATTGTCTTATCTTCAATCCTTCGCTGGACTGTGGCATTAGAAAATGGTGTGCGCTCAAGTTTCCGAACTGCTTGGGGAGCCAAAACTTGTTGATCTCCAGACAGGATACACTGCTTTACTAACTCTTCCCAAATGATAAACGATTTTTTCTTTCATATATTTCAATAGAAATTAGATACGATGCGTAAAGAAGAGATTCTTCAGTAGCAGGCATACCATACGTCCCGTTTTAGTCGGGACAGTCCCAGTTTAAAGGCTATGTCCCGGCGTCCCTGTCAGTCAACCAAAAACTCCCGGTTAGGCATTCAGTTATCCGGCATATAGTCCTACACCAGGTACATCCGTAACCAGAGAAAGATTTTTCTATCATGCATAACATGTGGCCTGATAACAAAAGCAGAGAAGCAGAATGTGAAACCCCTTATCACCTGTAAAATTAATACTGACTTTTTTGCTGTGATTTTTACGAGAAAATAAAATCGAGCAAAGTCTTCTTGAAGAAAGTATTGTGCACGGAAAGTGTGATTGGGCGAATGTGTAAATTTACAAATGCTTGAACATTGTTTTGTTTCTTAGTAAAATGCATTATTTTAGTTTTTGTTGGTGTCTTAAATATAGGAATTTAAAATAGCTACATCCTGCAAGTGAGATATGAACCACATATATCTGATAAGTCTCGTTGTTCTGAGGGATCCCCGTTTTCAGTTTCAAAAATGGTTTGCCTATTCAGTAGTAGTCATCGTTTCATTTGCTCTTTTGTCTATACATGTCGCTGAGTAGTCTTTGTGAATAATCCAGTCGCTTGACTCAAAGATGACTGTTCTTCGAATCAGGGGCGTGCAGAGATCTGGTGATGCCTAGGAAAACTGCTTGATTGTATGCCCCTACTAAATTCTAGTGTTGAGGAATGTGAGAAACGAAGGCAACAGGCAAAAACTAATGTTGACAAAACGAGTTTCGCAAAAATTAAAATAAATCCATGCAGCGTGTTAGTTGCCTTGCAATACGAAGAAGCATCTACTTACAGCATTTTAATTTTTTAATTTCACTCTTGGGATGCCCGGGACCGTCGCCCCGTTCGCCCCCTCTGCAAGCCTCTGCTTCGAATGGAAGTGACGAACAAGTGTGGAGGGTTTACTGCATCATTTAAGACAATTTGGGAGCATACCAAGCTAACGGGTCGTAGCGGCTGTTCACTACAAGGAGCTATACTAAAGCCAAATTCCAAGTAATTTTTATTATATTGCCTGACAAATTCTCCTTTTCGGTTTTCGGTTCATCCTGCTACTGTCAACATATCTGCACACTGCACATACACTTTTTGCAGATTGTTGTAAATTTGAAGTACTGATACTTGCTTTATGTCCGCTTTGACAGTTGTTCTTTCCTGAAAGCTGAAATTAGTCTTTGTTAAAAAAATCAAAATTCCTTGTTGCTTTGTTGGCTGCATTTCAAATCTTCCACAATATATGTAATAGAGCTACTGCCAGTGGCGTACCATAAAGTTTATGGTAAAAAAATTCAGACAACAGTCTTTCAAAATTTAATAGCGTTCACCAACATTAAACATTTAAAAACCTGTTTACTACCAACAGCCGCCATTGTACTTCCTCAATAACAAAATGCTTATGACAGGGCACAAGGATTTTATTTTGCGTCATAATATCCAGTCTAAAAAGGGCTAAGTGGTATATTCGATTGAGCGCACGCGCCACCAAAGTTGGTTAGTTGGGTTGATCCCAGTCGGGTCACACCGAAGACTTGTTAAACTAAATAGGCCTATTTGGCCTAGGGCCCCGCGCTTTTGGGGGCCCCTCGTAACGATCTTTCCCATGGCGATTCAATATTATCTAACAATTTACAAAACTACGCAGAGGCATAACTTCACATTTACCTTGAAACGAGCGGTCCACTCTAGACTCTTATCAATACAGTAACAACAAGACAATATTATGCATCTGGGCATGAGAGAAATCTGTATGAAAGCAGTTACAAAAAATAATGAAACAGAAAAAACGGTACTTAATTGATGTTCAATTTTTCACTAACAAAAAGCTCGCAACAACGCAAGACCACCAGATACTGCAAAACTCCGATGAAAAACAAAATTGTCAGTATTGGATCCTACGTTTGGTTGTTTTTACTAGATTTCCCGCAAACAGAAGCTGCTTGTTGAAACTCTATATGTTAGTTAACAGCTAGAACAGTTTCTCGTGAGGTTTACTGGGAAAAACATGCTACACTGGGTTTTCTTCATAAGGTTAACTGAGGATGTTGCGACAATACTTTGCTTCTGCGCAAAACTTGTCTTCATGCTATTCACCATCGGCCTATCGTTCAATTCAGTTTATTTCTGCTTTCCGACCAAGCACAGAATACTTCATCAGAAATGCAGGGACAGGAAGAGACGGCCGTAGCTGTCGTTAAGTCAGTACCCCTACAATGCCATAGAGCAGAGGTTCCCAACCTGGGTTACATGTACCCCTACGGGTGCATTTGCCTATCACAAGGGGTACATTTAAGGTTAGCAATAGAAGAGAAATATATTTTTACGTATCTTTTCTTTCCAAAAATTTATACATATATCAGTAAACATTATTTTGAAAAGCTGCTATGTAATTATTTTTAAATATATATGTGATTAATCATTATAAAATATTTTGTCATAAGAAATTTTACGGGCACATGTTCATCTGTCGAAATACTGAAGGGGTACATGCTCATCTGTCGGAATGCTGAAGGGGTACATGGTCAGAGAAAGGTTGGGAACCCCTGGCATAGAGGATGAAAACACCATTTTTGTATTGCTTGGAAAATGACAACTTCAAAACGGCATAAATAAGCCCTGCGTCCACTGAATGGGTTATGCTTGTTTTGTTCATAAAATATGAGGTATCAGTATTGTATTGTATTGAGTAACGTCGTCACTCCCACACGCAAGTCGCTTGAATTTAAGCATGCATCGCAGTACCATGAAATACGCAAATACATGAAGGAAGACGAGGATACATACATCGCGGTGGTGGAGAGTATACGTTTGATGGCGCAAATACATTTACTTTGATGAAACACAAGCTTTTGAGACATACGTATGAATGAAGTCATCCTGCTTATTACAATGT
>JGI24021J15306_10005795_pt1 | contig 14728 bp, 13 predicted proteins | sample Ectturendosymbi1_FD_15306 | JGI IMG/M metagenome (IMG submission 15306)
CTGCATGCCCCTCTCAAGTTTCCATCAGATCCATGCAGCATGTGTTGGAAGCCTTACAATACGAAGAAGCATCAAGTTACAGCATTTGAACAATTTTTTTTTCACTCTTTGTATCAGGCTCGTAGCCAGGTATTAAGGTTTGCTGGGCACTGCCCCCGAATGCTCCCCATGGATCCGGGCCTACTTTGGATGACCCTGGCCGTCGCCTCGTTCACCCCCCCTGAACTGTATGTGAGGCTCATTTTCTGAAACCGAATTCCTCAAAAAAAACTAACAAAGTGATCAGAAATATAAACGTGTTTTAACTACATGGAACGGCCATATCAAAAATTTGAACTCGTGGGGTCTATTGTCCAACTTGCAGCGTCTGTAGCAACCTCTCAAACAGCTTGGCTCTGAACCAACCCCAAGCCTTACCTGGCATATGTGCCGATGGCATCAATACCGAAGAGCAGGAATTCTATGATTTCGTCGACTAGCTTCTACACGTGCAAACAACTAAAGACATCAATCGCTTGTTCATAAAACCAACAGGTTTATTGCTTCTACAATGAGCATATAAAAGGCAGACAGAGGCAGGTAACACCACAGAAAACGCGGTAGTTGCGACAGCGCGACCAGTAAGCAGCTACCGGGTTTTCAAAATACAAAACGAGCAAACAGCATTGGCTGCCGCGAACACGTGCTTCGCTCACGATGAGAACATCACATCAAATGTACGATCTTTCCGGGGTTGTACAGCGCTCCTGTGTACAGCTCAAGCTTAATCGCTTGTGCGGAGACGTTCAAACTGAGAGGCGCGGCGTTTGAACACGAGACCCGCACGTTTTCTTGCATCACTAAAGAAAACGAGTTACCTAGCAACACGTACAGAAAATGAAGCAATAACCAAAATAATAGCGTCCGCTTGCGTCATCTGCCGTTGCGCACGAAGACGTGCGAGGAAGTGGTGCTAGTCACCAGGATATTTTACGACTGGCCAAAAAAGCATAGTTCCGCTACAGACACGCATGTCCTTCACCAGGGACGCCAGAGCAGCGGTAGGGGAGGGAAAGAGTTCAGGGCAATGGAAATTTATAAGAAACAAAAAAATCCCACTTATGTTTGTTTCTGTTTATCAACAAGGTTGACCTCAAAAACAATAACAGAAATTATTCTGAATTTTCGGGGTGCACGAATAGCTAATAAATTTGTTTCAAGTCGATCTTCATAAAACATAAACCATGAAATGGTTTATCAAGACCTACGATATTGTTATGAAAAGGCATCTTCACCCCCGTTGTCCCCCTTTTCAAAGGTCAGGGGGACAATGCGCTTGTCATGCCCCCGTTCTCTGGCGTCCCTGGTCTCCAATGGAGTACGGTCTGTAGAAAACCACAGCGCATCAGCAAAAAAACGCGTCGCTTTTAATTTCAGCCGAGCAGCCTGTCATCGCTGGGGAGGAGACGAGAACTGATCGCAGACACTTGTGCGGCGAAGCGTTAAAGGATATCGAAGAAAACGACCGGTGGGAAGCGCGCGAACATGAGTTTGCACGGTGACAGATACACGTTGCGATCCCATGCGTGAAAGTTCATTGAGCAACAAGCGGTTGCCACGGTGACGATCGTCGTCTTTGATTGGTGCGCGTCAGTGCAACAACAATATAGATAAGAGAACAGAAAAATCCATTTTTTTGTCGCATGACGAACAGAGTTGAAGTCATTGCATCAACAAATGCGAAGGTTTGTTTTGGGGCATCTAACGTTTGAGCAGTTTTATTATAGATGACACTCTGGCGCCCCCTGAACGCTGCGCTCGCCGTCTGCGTTCCACATGACCGCTACTTGTTACGTCACTAGCTGCTGAAAAAACGGCTTCGGTTTGCGAAAAGATCACAGATTAAAAGAAAAATGAGAGAATCAGCAAAAAATCGGAGATTAGCAGAGTTTTTGACGCAACGTGGAAGCTCATCTTTTCAGTGACGTGAAATAAACTCAGAGCAGACCTAGTGGCGGTGCAGCTGAAACAACAGTAACGAGTTGACAACAAGACGAGATGTTAAACTACGTTCAAAGCTCGGTATCTGACCTTGATCCAGGATTCCTACGCAATTTTGAATATAAATTTCCAGACTTTTCCAGACATTTTCCGAACTTTCTGAATGATAACGTTTCCGAACGACCTACCCAGGTCAAATACAGGCACTATAATATCTAACACTATATAAGTGAAATTATATCAATCTTGAAGAAAATATTATGAAAATGTATGTCTGAAGATCAAATCTAAAAAACTATTTTCTTTTTCCATACTAACAGACCAAAAATTTATTTTCCCGGCTGCGCAGGGACCCTGACTTGATCAACCTCAGCACAATACACGAAAGAAGCAGCCACTTAAGGAAAGTTCATTTCAGTAACGAAATACACGCAACTGACAGAAACAGTTTGAATGATGCTTTCGTACGTTTTTCTAATATCAAGCGTAGTCTTAGAAACTTCGGTAATACGAGTAAACCTCCACCAAGCGGACATGTTCTTAAGACATGTGAGCTAAAAGATTTTATTACAAATAGTTCTCTTTTACCCTTAAATACAAACAGCCAAATTCTCGTAAGATTAAAAAAACAACTTTTAACTTTTAGAACCATTCATTCTGTTTACCACCAGTTACAAGCTGTTTGAGATTCCTTTCCGCATTTCTTCACCAACATGATTGCATGGAAAATATTAAAGCAGCTTTGAATTAAAAAATCGGCCAATCCGATTCACGCATTTAAAAAAATGCGTCGCCTGCCAGGAATTATGCATGACCCGTGCGAAGATTTTGTATAACAAGGATTAGCGAGTCGGTGGATCACTCAACTCACACGTTATTTAAACACACGATGCAGCACAGATGACTTACGCCAGCAGCACAACTGCACATACAAGCTGCGTAAACGACACTACAGCAGCTTACCAGTTATAGACGAGCAGCAGAGCTTTTAGTACTGCAGTATACAACCCATCAACCAGTACGCAAGCAACTCGCGAAAGAAACACTTGTCTCCCTTTTGGGATTTTTCGTTGCTAGTTCGACGTTCACGACAGCATTATTTAATAACGAGGCCAATCGTCCAAAAGAATCACTTGACGACGCTTAGAAATGTTCACTTGACACTCATATGATTCAATTCAAGTACACAGCGCACGTTCGACAGGATGTAGGTAGAGGATCGGTGCCAAGACGGCCTGATCATCTCGCTGCGGTTGAATGCGCACGAAGAGCTTTGAGCCAATCAACGCTGATTGTGGTTGAATGGCATGAAGAGCTTTGAGCCAATCAACGCTGTGCTTGTTTTGGAAAGAAAAGTGCAACGGCGTCTAGATGTCGCAGTTGAGCTGCTTTAAAGAAAATGGCGACCGGCTTTTCGGCAGAGACGTGGAAAGCTTCAAAGATTCGCGCAGTGAGCGTTGAGAAATTTCGATACCGAGAAAACACACGATAACGACAATGTTTAGTTCTAGAAAGTTCGAGATAATTGCGTTTTCTTTGTTCACTGAAAACAACTGGGGTTCGAACGATGCAGAATGAAAACCAGCTTTCAAGCAAAAAGTTAAAAACGAACGACCCGCTTCCAGTCAGGCAAGGCTGCCAGGATCATGCCGGAAACTCAACTGTCAGCGTCATTGTCAATTGTGATTTTCGGATTTTTTTTACAATTCAGAAAATAAAACGCGGATGTTAAGGTCAATGAAGCGCGTCCTTAAATTTAAAGGTCAATGAAGCGTGTCCTTAAACGAGTCGAAGAGGAAAATCCAAATTGCAGCATAAGCGCAGGAATAAGTGGCTCGTCCGATCTGCATAAAACACCGCGGCCTGCATTCCAAGCCGGACAGATGTAAGTACGTGTGTGCGAAAAAGTCAGCCGCGCGATTGTTACGCAACTTCCGTCAGCAAACAATCGACATGTTCTGCTTCCACTGTCTATCCTATGCATTTTCAACCAAACAAAAACAGAGAAAGAGATGTGAAAGGAGTAAGCTTCAGTACATGGCGCACATCACACGAGACTGGTGTGCGTCGTCCATTATTTCTCCTGGTCCGGAGGCAAGACAGTTATGTTGAGAGCGAAACCATACCCGAAGTCATAAGGGTGTATCAGATCCGCCCATTTTGTCCCTTAATTGAGCCGTGGCGCAGGCTTTGGCGCCAGCGTTTTACGAATAGATGGTAATGACCTCGCGACCCCCTCCTCGCACCATCAGCACTCGGTCCAGACCTTCTGTCAATACCTCCAAGAATTCAATGTCTGATGAAGGAGCGAGTAAAGGAAGTTTTCAAAACAGTGCTTCATTGCGCAAAATTCGCAGCGAAGCCAACTGTTACACAAATCGTGGCTGAGCGCAGTTAAACTCGCGTTGAATGGGGCGAGACTCGAGTCGAGGGTTAACTCAGGCTTAAACAAACGCACACGAACAATCCTCCCCATCGCCTCACAAGTGAGTAACAGGAATCTCAAATGTAAGCAAAAGACAAGAAACACTATATATTTTCTTCTAATCAACCCAATATCACTATGAGTGCGTTTACACTTTTACAAACCCACACTGTTCCCCGACTTCATGCGAACACTTTCCTCATGTGATGGGCTGGTGTCATGAAGAAAAAGCTAAAAATATGTTTTTTGCTTGCCGCTAACTTCATGATAGATTAACACAATTGTAATGGGGGCAAGACAGACAGCTGGGAAATGGAAAGGCAGAGTTGTGGTATAAACTCGGGTCAGAATCACAAAATTGATGTACCTTCCTGCTATCGAGATGACATAAATGAATTTAAAACCTTTTTTGTGATCATACATGCAGTGCGACAGATTTATTTTACAATTCGCGGCAGGCCGCAGCCTGACTACTGCTTTTTGTTGGAGCAATTGAGGTGAACACTCTTGCCCAAGGAGCGTTGTGGCGAATCACTCAGTGGCCGTGGATCGAACACCCAACCTTCCAATTGAGAGACGGACACCCTGCCACTGAACTATCGCCGCCCAAAATGGACACCCTGCCACTGAACTATCGCCGCCCAAAATCGCCGACACTGGAAAACTGAACTTCTCAACCTTCTGATTATATATAGTAATACAGATATTTTTAAAGGCTGCTAAAAATATGTATGTACACTTTTTTTGGGTTGATCTAAGAAAACTTAGGAATAGAATTACCATACGCGTATCAAACTCTGAGTGGGCAACAGAACTACTTTTACCACAGCGCAATAAAAGCAACTCTTTGCAAAACGGTCGAAAGGATACAATTCGCTTCCCGAGCAGCGTTTTTCCCCTTTGGCAGTCCCGGCAGGTTAAGTATGACCAGCTTGGCGGCGTGCGACTTGTTGACGATGACCTCGTTCAGTTTGACGGCTGTGTGCATTCGTCGCACGTTGGTCGATTCGCTGTAGCGAAGAAATGTTAGTCTTGCAGCAGCAGCGACAATCCAGACAGAGCGCACAATAAAGCATTTTTACACGAACAAATGGAATCAATTCGGATTTTGAAAGCTTTATAACGCAGACTAAACAAAAATCCTTTCTAGAGTGACATGAAATGTACGACAATGGCGCGGGCAAAATATCACCACCGCAGAAACAGGCTTGTTTTCAAATCGCGGGACCTTTTCTTGAATATAGCGAAGATTAAGCATCTGCGTTTTGAAGATCAACTCCATGAGACGCATGGTGTAAGAGTCAAGGCTGAATACCAAAGTTAGCGAATTCAAGCAAGAACAATTGCCAGTTTATTGACAGAAAAGGACCGAGAACGATTGCAGAATATTGACAGCATTCTTGTGTCGAATGCTTTGGTGGAGGGGGGGTTGTGGGACGACATCGACGAATAACCGCGTTACTTGCTTGTCTGGAAAATTTTTACGAAACTGCTCCAATCTCAGCCACAAAACCCGACATCAAAGTTATTCACTCACGGGATGATGTTGAGGAGGTTCCCGAACCCGGCTTTCTTCTTGGAGCCTGGGACGCTTTCATCGCTGCCCTGCGCCCCGTGCGCTTGAAGGTACTTCCCCGGGGTCCATGTCATTTGCACGGCGTCCGAATCGGCCCCATACGTGCCGACGCCCCCACCAAGACGACTTGTGGGGCTTTCGGGTTGGTTGAGACGCAGCCGACCCATGACGCTGGAAAACTGAAAACGCGATCTTGTTCTAAATTAATGTTGAGAAAATATCTTGCGGCAGAATTTGATTTGGTTTTTCATTGAAAACAACGAAAAAAAAAATTTGCTTATCACGCGTTGCACACGAAAAACGCAATGCACGCGTTGTCACGTTTCCACCAAGATCTCGAATATTCGAACAAGCTACTGTTACAAAACAAAGATTTTCAAGTGTTTATGAGTCGCAAAACACATCACAATGATATTGAAACAATTTTTATCCAGACAAAGGAAATCACTAAGTAACCAAAAACAAATTTAAGGAAAGAACCTAAAACAAATTTAAATTTGTAGTTTAACCTTAAACAAATTGAAGAAAAAAATTTGTCGAAAAAAACTATGCATTTTCGAAAAAAAAAAGTAAAAAAACAGAAGCTCGAGCACAAAACGCGTTTGGCTGCAGGCAGGAAAAGAAATGAATATATCAAAATTGATTAATCCTGCTAAAGCTCGTGCCATTAAGTCACGAATATCAACGAGAATAAGAATATTTTATCCTTCTCATTTGCGCATTACTGAAGTGACTCCAAAGAACCACTCAGATTAGTTAGTGCTGGAAAATCGTTATTTTTTACAGTAATTAACAAACTGAATGAAGATCAGACACAGAATCACGAAATAATGAAGGAAACAAAAGAGCCATGCAGTTTTCAGGCCAGCAAATAATCAAAAATAATGCTACACGTAGAACTGCATGCAAACAAACATTGGGCATGGTGAACGTAAGAAGTTCCAGGGCATCAGCCTGTCATGAAATCCCATCTGCGTGCGTGGCATAAAACTAAAGGCTGCCGCATTAAAATTTTTTGGCGATGTTTACAACGAATATAACGTTTACGCAATATTTGTTTAAAGCACAAGGTTTCGAGGAACATCCGGGTCACTTACGCGGCTCAAAATTTACATTTACCGACGTTCTTTTCGCAACATGCAGAACACACAACAACAATGAAGTTGTACAGAAAACAAAAAATGAAAGTGAACGGCAGGGCAAAAGAAATTCCGATGAGTGGATCATGCACGACAGAAGCCGGGTTACGTGACCAGCACTCGATCACGTGACGTCTCGGTACCTCGCTGTCTTCTCGGTTTTCTTCGGCGGGAGCGGGTTTGGAACGACTGGGCGACTGGAACCGCACGCTGCGCGACCGCTCGATTACGTTACCCACCTTGCATTGTTACGTCATAGTTCAGCGACGGTTGAAACAAGCAGAACGCTCACCACAAGCAACAAAACCACAAACGAAATTTTGCAGAAACTTTTTTTCTTAAAATTGCATTGGGTAGCGCAACCTTTCTTGACACGCACTTGAAACTTATCAGCTTGAGCAAAGCTGACGTCACACCAATAAGTGGAGACTGAAGATTCAGACATTTTACTTGGTTGGTTAACAGCGTTTTATACAGTATGACCACAGAGTAAACTTACCTACCCTACTGAACTGTGGGCATAGATCGAAACACACAACATCACAGTTACTTCCGGGTAAGTGACCCCCCAAATGTCAACCGCAAGGGGGTCAATGCGCTGGAGTCCCAAACAAACGCAAGCAGCTGGTTTTGTAACCATACTCTTGACAGCCTAAAATTTTCGTCGAACAATGGATAGAAAGGGCACTCTTACTGCCTCTTGGAATGCGGGTGCGTTTTTTGGCAAAGTGCGTACGACCAGATTGCACACAATCTTTCAATTGTTCCTCAGTTTCTACGTCACAGCGTATGCAGTGACAAAACCATCGAAACTTGGGCTATTGATTCCCGCTACCCACCCTGTGTTAGCAAGCCACAGAAGGAAGTTTTATACGATATGGATACCAACCTCTCTTTCAGATTCTTTCTTCGACAGATTCAAGTGCTGTAATATTTGGGTACGCTGTTCCATCATCAGTGTCCGCTCGTAAGTGTAGGCGGATATATCAGAATTTTGCTGCAACATGAAGTACGCACTAGTAAGGTTCCTCGAATCGTTTGCAATAACAGTGACAAGCGGCCAGAGAAGTCACAAGTTGTCAAAAAGGGCTTTCACAGGAAACTAATGGCGGTACAGACGAGACCAAAAGCAACTATTCTGGTTCAAGGAAAGTGCGATTTGACGACAACGCTTCATTAAAAACAACGATTTTCTACCATTGCAGGTATGTGTGAAAGTCTCAACACCCTCCTCCTACATAAATTGGTTGCCTAGACACCGCTGGAAGCAAACAACAGGGGCTGGATTAATGCGCTTGCTTCGTTTCGTTCAAAAGTAAAGCACAGCAGGATCCCAACCAGTCAGCGAGCACCTGTCCTGCTCTTTCATTGGGCCGCGCTGAAGCATGAACATCAGCAAAAACAGCGTCGACACATGCCACTCACTGACAACCACTGCTGGCTGCTGACGTTCACAGATAACTCACCATTTCAATGACCTCTATCTCCGCATCTATGCGAAGGTGATAAAGGAAGGTGGCCAAGTCCTTCTTCATCTGAATGCTGTTGTCCTCGAGTTGAGCGACTGTGAAAATTCGAGTCTTGCAGTTTTTCCAGACCTGAACAAGAGATGTTACTTACTGATCGTGGCTTGCAGCTTGCTGACTGTTGAACGCATATAGGCGCGACACATCGTTGCAGTACAAGACAATCTGCTCCAAACCCACAATTTTTGTTGGGAGGGCCAACACTGAGACCTTTAGGTGAGCCTGTCCCATGACTTACGAGGCCCCAGGGCTTATAATCGAAAATAAATGAGTGCCCTGCCGTGCATGAAGTCATTGTTATGCATGATGCATGTATTCAGAGTAAAAACCATGTAAAAAATCCTTGTTTATTGTGAATTGCTGTGGTGATGGTTAAAGCGGAGTGCTGTTTTGACGTCTTGGGCGTTATAGCCCAAGTTCATGGAGACTTCAAAACATNGTTGAAGTTGCAGAGTCGATTACCCACGTTAACCTTGTGCCAACGCCTCCTGCAATAGAATGTCGGAAAGCGAGAGTGCACTTGTTTACCTGCTGTGACATTAAAATAGTGTTTTGTTTGCTTTAAGCGTTTAAGCCTGCCGCTGTCGGACGATGCATTGAATAACGAAATGCAAGAAACTGTGTTGACGATTATCACGACATAACCGTATCACTAGCTCTTTGTTCTTTTGTTATACATGTATGTGTTCAAATTTTATTCGATAAAGAACTGAAAATCTGTGACGCTGTAACTTTTCCCGAGGATGTTTTCTTTTTTCCAAACAAACACATGAAAGGATTTAAGCCGACGTGGTGGTTCACCCGGCGAAGGCAGTGCGCGAGATTCGAACCCACAACCGACCGACCTTGTGCTGTCGCAGGAGGAAGGGTAGCAGCATGAGCATCCCGCCGTCGTGCACCACCCACCAGACGTCGATCGTTCCCTGCTCGATCTTGTCAGAGCGCGTGGGGAAGTTCATGATGTTCTTCGGCACGAGGATCGCGTTGTGGCAAGCGGATGCCGCCCGGATCGCGTCTGCAAAGCACGGAAATTGAGGTTTGTTGGCGAAAGCTCGACACAAAAGACGTCTGTGTCGAGGCGTAAGCTTCAGTCGATGTAGTAAACACGGCGTTGCTAAAAAAAAATTGGTTACATAAACAGAGATACTATGCAGAAAGGGAAGTGGTTTGGTCGACACGGTTGAGCAAAGAGAAGTGGTTCGGTCGACACGGTTGAGCATTGGAAGCTTGAAGCACCTTTGTGGAGTGAATTGGACGCTGGGAAGCTATTTGAAGCTTACCACACAACGTTCAGGTACAAATGCCATGAAATCTACTAAAATGTTTTCAATATTCAGTCTACCACATACAGTTCTACCTTCTTACGGAACTATCGTGAAATGTAAACTAAAACAAGGTAAAAAAGAGCAAATAAAGTTCACACACTTGTCCCAAGTTCATTAATCGAACTATCAAATGTTTTCGTTTTCGCTGATCTGATTGGCCGTCAATACGCGCCAACGAATTGTCTTAGTTGCGATTTAAGCATTAAAGAAAGGTCAATTAAAAACACGCGAATATTAAAAAAGAAAACTGCTTGTTCATATTTACCCAAAAAGACTTGATACGATGATGGGTCGGGGTTCTGACGCCAACCGTACGGCCAACCAAGCATGACACTGTTGTGACGTAAGCCGCCCAATCCAGCAGTCTGGATGAGCGATCGAATACCTTGCGAGACGTCCTCGGCCACGAGGACCTGCTGGAAGCCTTTTACTTTGTGAGATTCCATGGCCTTTTTCAGCTCCTGCATAAAACAACAGGTTCGCACAAAAAACGATGAAGAAACTCTCGCGGCTGACGAACAGTCCGCATTGGAGGTTCTTCTCAGAGTCTTCGTGAAAGAAAAAACGAAACAGGAATCGTTCGCACAAAAAATGAAATATTTCAGGGAGAAAAGTAGGTAAGTGCATAACGTAGTGCAGCGATCTCTCCAAACGTTTTTTTTTCTGAGGGTCACATATATTGTTACACAACAGTTCGAGGGCCGGACATGTTAGGTCATATGCTTTTTTCGGGATATGTTACATTCTACCAAATCAACCAACTTTTTGTAAATTTATGATTTTTTCATTATTTACAAAATATCTTTGCAGCCGGATGAAATGGCTTCGCGGGCCGCAGTTTGGAGACTTCGTGCGAATTATCTGGATATCACGTGTTTCTCGGTCTTAGCAGTGGTTGCATTTTTTGTTGCGACTCAAAAAGTAACAACTGACCAAAGCGCTGCATCGCAAGAGCCCGGTGANGACAAGCACATCCNGGTTACAGGTCGGCAACAGCACATCCGGGCAACGCACCTGTTCAGCGGCTGACGCTTCGGGATATTTTTCCAAATAGTTTCCTTTCAACACGGAGCTGACGATGGTGAGACCTTTTCCGGCTTTCAGCTGCTGGGCGAAAGCGAGGACTTGTGGGTAGGTCGGCTGAAGGTTTTCGTTCAACTTCATCAGAACCAACAACTGAGGTCTTGAAATCAAGAAAGCGAAACACGAGTTACTTCTTCAACTCATGCTTATTAACAAGATACGTTGGTCTCCACCAACCAATACCCGGCTCAAACTGGATTTGTTTTGTTTCCGCACATGAGCTTTCACAAATTGAATAAACTTTTGATGGGGTTGATTTCCTGAAACACAGCTCGTTGTTGACAGATAGTGGGTACGTAGCTTCAGGAAAGAGGTATTTTTATCCAAAATTGTGTCATATGAGCGAAGTTCAGAAATGTCCGTAAACTTCAGTATATCGAAATGGTCGCCCAGCTTTAAGAAAACATTCCTAGCCTTTTTCAAACTGACTTTAGGCCTGAAGTCAGTTTGAGAAAGTTTTAGAATTTTTAGAAAAGTTTTGTCAGAGATAAAAACTGAGAGAAGTCTAAAAAAAAATGAAGTGCATGATGATTTCAATACTTCGGCTTAATGTCGAAATCTACAGAAAAACTCGCATCGCTTGAGCTGAGAACTGAATGATGAAAGATAAGTGTTGATGGAATAAAAAGAATGGCAGTCTGTGGGTGGAGCTGGCAGATACGAATAGTTCTTACCATGGAAACAAATACGCAAAACGGAAAATCCAACAAACATTTTGATGGCAACTATATCCCCATAAAGGAACCCGTCCATTAACAAAACAACTTGCCATGTCTCCCCCTCGAGCCTAAATCGCAGCATTCCCTGCACCACTCCGACAGGTGCGCGGTCATTGTGTGGGGTCCTACGGCTACGCTCAAATTATCCGAAATATTTCGTGGGGGTGTCACGTCTTATACCTCTTACATCAGGTACGTGGCTGTTCGCACCTAAAACGATCATGAAAATTTTATGCCCAGTAAAATTGTTGCGTCTGAGACATTTTCTTTGAACCCAAGATGAAAAATTCGGGTTCAGAGAAAAAAAATTCTTATTTACACCGAATCGCGGGCTGGTCATTTTTGAAGCTATGCCATGTCACGTTGGGTACGTGTGCGCTCTGCTATGAACAGAAGAGATCTTGTGAAGAAAGTGATTTTGGTAAAACAGCGAAGTCTCCGGCGAATTTAGCTGAAGAGCTGCAAAAAGCCAGAACTCCGCCTCGCGCGGGAAAAGATACGCAGATCTGTTCTTGGCAGTTTTTCCAAAAACTGAGATAAGTTTCATAAAAAATACGCGAATTGAAAGTATTCATGGAAGCAAACAAAGCAGTAATTAATCTGAGCATCAAACACACCGGGGGCTTTGTTTCTTTCTTGAAGATTTCTGCATAGTAATAATTCAAACATTCGAATTAAACCTTTGTTTACAGACAATGAAGGCATAGGTGGAAGTAACTTTGACGTTTGTGAACATATTGAAATGTAGATAACTGTTCTCAAGTTCTGAATGAATCGTTATGCGATGCTGACAAACTTCCCGGTGTGTTCCACCGGAAATTGCACGCTTGGACTATGAACATTGTCGCTGGCGTTGCTTCAACGTCAGCGATGATGTCACAGGTCACTCGCCAACACAGATCGGCGGTACACTGCTTTATTATGTAAAAACGGATCAACATAACGAAGCGGGTTCTTGATGGCTTCTCCATCAACGTCACAGCAAAACTACTCCTAATTTAGAGAAGCTAAAGTTTGTTTACGAATTTTTTCAGCAATTAAAAATTAAGGGAACTGCAGAAAAAACTGCGCTCATTACCATGGTAATTACCATTACCATGGTAATGAGCACAGATTTAGATAAAACGGTACACAAAATAATAAATAAAACTGCATAACAATTGAAAGATTTTAACCATGTTTTCAAACAACACCTGAACAAATAAATTTTCATTCTTCGCAGCGCGATTCCAAACATTCCGTGAATAGTGATCACAAGCGAAGAAAGATGCAGAAATGACTTATATTCTACAAACCGCGAAGCGCGAAATTTCTCGCCGATGTCCATGATCAACACGAGCAACGAAATAGCGTTCGGTTTAAGGTTTGGGACAGCTTGTGCGTGCCATAATAGCACGTTGTAGCCGCCACGACAGAAAGTGGATTACTCCATACTCCGTGCAAAGTGCGCAATACATCAGTGCAAGTTCCGTGCCGTCCTAAACGCGCCATCACGGTTTCTGGCCACTGTCGTGCAGACACAACATCAAGATCAAGAAAAATCTCACGAAAAGTAACTTTCGTATTTAGCAGCACTGGGATTGAGTATCGCATTAGGGGAATTCTAACCACAACAGTACGAAATTTAAGCATATCAACGGGTAAAATCTGTTACCTCCAGTTCTTCGTGTGCGGAGGCCTGTCTTCAAGTCTAAGCAGGGCGTATCTCGCCGTGGTCAGTTGCAAGCCACGCAAACCATCCCCCCACTCCTTCTCGGCTCTGTTGACGAAATTGAACAAAGTAGTCACCTCATCAGCCTCGAATTCATAACAGAGCTAGGATCAGCTGGGTTCATCGAAGTTCAAAGGCATTTAAATGGCAATCTGGTGCCAGACGCAATATTATAATCGCTCAATCAGAACACACTTTCGTGTCCAATTCATCGCACGTTTGTTATTGTGATATCATAGTGACACGTTATTGCGACATCGTAATAACTCGCAATGTCGTAATCAATCGAGGTTTTGAAAAGATAACCTTGCCAGAGCTTTTCCAAACTTGCTAAACCGAAATAACTATAAAATTCTTTGAAATTGTAGCAAGGAAAATGCAGAGTTCACTTTTTCTGGTTGCTACTTCGTAAGGTTGAATGAATCAAAAGAAAATGAACGAATGCGAGACAAATTGAAACACTTTCCAGGCAATACAGTCGCAAAGCAGTTTAAAGAACATTAAGAGAACTTCAATCGATGGTTTCAACTTCCGTTGACAACACACTACGTTGTAACTAAGTGTACACCAACCAGTCCTCCCGAATACGCTGTACAGTACATAGGGTTCCTGCAAACGGTGCACTACTACCAGCGTCCATGCAGTTACAAATCGCGCTTTATGCGCGGAACTCGACTTACCCGCAATACTCGATGTACTTGTAGATTCCAGCGGCGAGTGCAAGCGCGACAAGAGCGTAGTACCAGCTCGATATGAACATGAGCGTCACGCAGAGGCTCATGCCGAGGAAGGATAGGGTCCTGTATGAACAAGGGCTTATGTTGGAACGATCGGTAAAGAATGCTTTGTGTCAGATCTGCACAACTCAGAAAGCTCGAAGGGCCAAAATGACCAGCACAACTTTGGCGCGGGCCGCAAAGATCTATTTCATTTCGTTGTAGAGAGCTCGTTGTAGTGTGGAATAAAAATCTGGAACGACAATTAATTGTCCGAAGTCGGGCTTTTAAACATTTTCTGTAATTGAGAAAGTTAAGGCCCTCGCGGGCCTTATGTTGTGCAGGCCTGCTTTACGTGATAAGCAATCGTAATTGCCGAGTACGGATATGTTTCAAAGCAAACTTTACTAAAGACGAGCTTGGATTGCGAGTGTTGCAACCTCTCCGGTAGTGTTGCGTTGATTGTGTGATTCACCACGAACGGGATGTGCGTGAAGAACAACACCATACATATATGTGGCGCGAACA
>JGI24021J15306_10005798_pt1 | contig 14722 bp, 6 predicted proteins | sample Ectturendosymbi1_FD_15306 | JGI IMG/M metagenome (IMG submission 15306)
GCGCCCAGGGCCAGGCAAAGTGGGCCAAGGTGGCCTAAAAGTCCTCCACTTATGACATCACTCACAGAAAACCCGCACCCCCTAGGCAAAAATATTTTTTTTGGGTGCAATGTACTAGACTGGCCGATCCGTTTGAGCTGTTGAACAGCTCTCTAGCGCAATCGGCAGAGGAGCTAGGGCATTGGTAAGACAACTGAAAATTGCTGTTTTTTAGGCCGAAATCAAAGTACGAATATAACGTAGGCCGGCTCTATATGTGTTAAATTCTGAAAGGGTAGGGTTTAGCCCATTGGGTGACTTGACATGGAATGACCCATAGTGCCTCTTTTTAAAATAACAAACAACTGGGTATATGGTGCAGTTCTTATGTGTCCAGTGATACCTTTAGGCCTCATTTTTCTCTTACTCTTTCGCGTCCGGTATGTTTCGGGCATTTTCACGCCAAAACAACTGGATCACATGTGGCTTTGCACAAGCATAACTCTGGTGCCGAAAGTGGTATAGAGCTGTTCAAAGGCTCACAAGACTCGGCAAGTCTTGTAGTTTGCAATGAAAAAATAATGTTTGGTTGCGGTTGTGGATTTTTTGTGAGTGACGTCATAAATGGAGGACTTTTAGGCCACCTTGGCCCACTTCAACTGGCCCTGGGCCCGAACCGTTAGATTGTAGTATTTCGCTAAAGTTTTTATTGGAAACTAGGCTACAATCTGAGTCTTTTGATATTTTGGATCACCTGCTGGGTTTCGGGTTCAAAAGTTATGATCTAAAGTAAGCAAAAAATTGATTAATCCACTAATTTGATAATTAATTTGTTTATTTTAGATCATAACTTCTGAACCAGAAATGCTATAAAGTTGATCAAAGGCTCAAAAGATTCGAGCCTAGTTTCCAATGAAAACTTCAGTGAAATACTTTGGTCTCGCGGTTGGGCCCTAGGCCAGGTAACATGAGCCAAAATGACCCAAAAAGTACTTCACTTATCACATCACTCACAAAAAATCCACAAGCCCCAACCAAATTTTTTTTCAATGCAGACTAGAAGGCTTGCCGAATGTTTTGAGGGTTTGAACAGCTCTCTAGTTCAATCGGCGGCGGAGCTATGGCGTTGGTATGGCAACCGAAAACTGCTGGTTTTAGGCTGATGTCCAGGTACAAATATATCGTAGACCGGCTCTCAAGGTGTTCAAAGTATAGTTTTCAGGTTTATGTGTGATTGTTACAATCATAGTTGCAACACTACTTTCAAAACGGAATGCAATAACTGCGATGTAACATATTGCATTTAGTTCCAAAGGTGGCATGAACACAAACCCTTGTTTAATTTTTCCCTGGTTAACCTCTTAAGATTTTGAAGGCGTGCAAATTTAGCAAGCAATAACTTGGCGAATACTGGTTTGATCTAAAAAAATTCAAAGTGCTTTGAAATCAGAACGATGCAATCTCCCTGCTTATGAAATTTCATGGATTTTCCTCATGGTCAAATATGTAGCTCCAGATCACTTGACATGGAATGACCCATTTATCAATATTGATAATGGTTTGTTGCACTTTCTAAATGCTCTTAGCAATCCTAAGCTTTCAAGGAAGTATAAAGGTGTATAAATACACCTTTACCTTAAACTGTAAAAGTGCTAATGTTATGGTTAAATAATGTTAACTCCATTTAAAATTGTCCAACATTTCAAAATCTGCTTGTTGAATTGAAGGATGTAGATTGCTTCACATGCATATCATTATTTTAATTCTGTAGAATTAATTATGATGCTCTGTGGGTATTATCTATCTACTATGGTTATTTGATTTAACAATGCTTCTGCTTCTGTCTAATTTGAGAATCAAATGTGATGTATGATGTTTGTTAATTTGTGAAGAGCTGTGTACCAATGCTAACTTGCATCTGCAGTGATGATCATGCAAATGAGGTTCATGGTAGAGCTTTGTCCTTTTTTGAATTGAGCAAGTTGGTTTACCATTTGGCTCCTTCTGAAGGCTTTTAAATTGGTTGGTGTTGTGTTAGAAATAAGCCACCATTACCGTCAAAACTGCTCATGCATTGTAACCATTACCTTGCTGCCACTAACATGAGGTCAACAAGGCCTGTGGTGCAAAGATTAGCCCCATGAGGCTTTGCACACAGCTGAGTGATGCAAAGAACACTGTAAAGTTTTTAGATTTCAAGATTTTTTATATATTAATTGTTAACTGTCATATATATATATATATATATGTATGATGTTAGTGACAAAAGAATTGCTCCGTGCTTTAACTTGCACCTCAATTTTGTATAATTTTGTATGTCCATTTGCAGGTCCTGCCCCAACGTGTTGGCTTTAGCACTTACACAGCAAGCAGTGACTACATCTCTAGAGATTGATTTGTCCCAACATCTTAAAGATATTCCTGGGCACAATGAAAGTAAAGGTATGTGGATTGTTTGCATTCAGATGTGCATAACATTAACTTTCTGAGTTGTTTTTGTCAATATACATGTTTTACCTACAGCTTATTTTCCATTAGTTCACTTCAACATTAACTTAGTGCCTTGCAAGCAACTCACCTTGCAAAGAACTAAGTTTTGATATCACTGTTAACCAAGTATGAAATATTTTTGTAATAGGAAAGTTGCATATTACAAGTTCAGTTTCGTTCATTGTCTGTTTTGTACTCCTTTCCTAGTGTCACAAGCAGGATGGACATTACGGGAGGACAATGAGGTGGTTGCCTCAGGCCCTCCCGTTTTCAGAGATGCTGTGGTGACCCTTTTGAGAGTTTCACACTTAGTTTTTGTATTGTTTTGTAAAAAAGCTTGTGAATCACTCTAGAGCCACCTAACTCTGAAGTAAGTCATATGTTTTTCAAAATAAAGCAAAAATTATGTGCAAATGTGCCCCTCAACAACTTTAATGTATAGTTTTGGGGCCCCTTTTTGAGAGTTTGCCTTGAGCCTCCAATTTATAATATCCACCTTTGGTCACGAGTGGTCTATGGGTGCCCATCTCCGCTTGCTTGCGCCATGAGCCACGCAGCTGCTTTCGCAGTGAATGCTGCACTGGTGGTAAGTGAACGGCAGCACCGCGCGTGAACCGTTTCCTTGCACCCACCCATCAACGCCGAGCACGAGACTAGGCAGGCCGTAAGTACCGTTGCTCAAGTCTTCCTGTGACCTGAACGGTGATTGAACCCAGCCTACCATCTTTGGTGGTGCGTGCTCAACCAACTGTACCACTTAGCCAGTGTTTGCAAGTTGGTTTATGCAAATGGGAAATTTTTGTGTGTATTTCATCTTCGTTTATTTTTGCCAACAATCTTTTTGTTTGCATAGGGAAAAAGGCTCAATATGGTTCTTTTTCTACTCTGTATTTTGTAGACTGCATTTCACGTTTCATGTTTATGTGGAGGGGCTACAAAAGCGATGGGAACTTCTTCATTTATTTTTCAAAATGTGTTGAAGGTCACAGCAATTTGTACATTTGCGAACAAAATTTTTGTGATTCTCTACATATTACTTTCAAGTGGCAATGCTCTTATATTGATTTTTTGCAGCTTACGATGCATCAGCAATTGCCCATCTTGTCATAAGCAATCTCCACTCAGTTTGTGTGGAATGGAGCAAGCACCTTCCTGACGAATTAGAGACTGTGGAAAGGTCCCCGTCATTTTCCGAGTATGGCATCAAAAATGTCCGCAGGAAAATGGAGGATCAACATAACGTCTTCACCAATTTGAACCACCTTTTAAGAATAAAGGTTTTCGTCTTTTATATATTCTATATTTTTTCACTTCGCGTTATTAATCCTTGTTCTCTTTCGTTTATACTCGTTTTTTTACTCCTTTCCGGAGTAACTGGAGTGGTCTGTGGGCGCCCGTCTCCGCTTGCTTGCGCTGTGGGCCACGCGACTGATTTCGCAGTGAATGCTGNGCTGGTGGCGAGACAATGGCAGCACCGCGCATCAACCGTGTCGTTGTACCCACCCATCAAAGCCGAACACGAGGCTGGACAGGCGGCAAGTACCATTTTTCAAGTCTTCAGTATATAGGCTGACCGGGAATCGATCCGTGGTGGCGCGTGCTCAACCATCTGTAGCACTTAGTCGGGTCTCCACTTGTTAACACGTTTAAGAATTGTGGCAAGTATTGGATGGTAAAAAAAGTTGTTAAAAATATGCTTGAAAGTTAGAAATAAAAAACAGCCTCATTAAAAAAAAACAAAAAATAACTTGCGTGTTGATGTTAAAGGGCGAAAACATCGCCTGCTCTGTCTCGTTATGAAAAGAAAAGCGATAGCGCAAACCATAGCCTCTCCCTTACAAGTGTAGTGAATGTTGCATGTCTGCACATGCATTAAACTCGAACACGGCGCAAGGCCTTCCCTGGGTGCCCCTGTTACCGCAAAAGTTGATTCGCAGATGGCACAACCACTTTGTCCAATGCTATAATTTGGACAGCTACTACCACAAAAAGCGCAAATTAACTGAAATACCATTGCACACCAGTCGTCACGCGCATGGCCAGGGATGGCGTTTCAACTACAGGCAGAGGGGCCCGTTCAAAAAGTACGCGACAGTCTTCTTCATCAGCTATCCACAAGTGGAGGCCCCACTTTGTCCCCGCTACGCATCTGGGGGCCCACATAGAGACAGCGCAGAATGTTTCTGCTCTGGAAGACTTGAACACCACGTGCAAACGGCAATCTTGCCATAAAATAATGGGAAACTGGAACATCATTTTACTCACAAGGAAAGAGCACGAACTGGTTGAAGAAGTCAATCGATATCTCTGGATGTTGTTGACATCTCAAGCAATTATCCTGGCTCTAACACTGGATCTGGACGATGGGTGGAAAATCTTCTACTTCGGCGTGGAGCCAACAAAAGTCTGACAAGCCTGGGTGTGAATATTCGAAGTCCTTCGCTGGTAGGTTGTGTTGATGAACAGGTCCCACTGGGAGGAAAGATGTTCATGTGGAAGTTCTTCAATCGCTCCCTGTGTTTGAAACAGGTGTGGGTCCCGAACTCAAGCGCACAGTACACGGAATTCGTGAAAGAAACTACTGATGCCTTGCGTAAGGAATGCATGCACGATGTTTTTGGGAGACTCCCAATGGACACGGTGTAAACGACGCTTATGTATGCGTCTGATTGGTCGTCATGATGATGCTGCTAACCCAAATAATAACGGAATGTTTATGCTGCAAGTGTCCTGCAACAGCGCACTTTGCATCATGCACACTTCCAACACAGATTTGCACAAGGACACTTGGTGCAGAAATTCGTTGGGCCAATATTCACTGCTTGATTTCTGCATCGTTTCAGCTAACTTGTTCCAATCAGTGTTGAACGTTCGTGTCAATAGGGAAGCGAAACAAATCACGTCTTGAAAAAAACACAGACCCAACATGAACATGCACGTTTAAGAGGATCTACCGAATAAGGGGGAAGGCCTTGGTCGATAAGGATGCAAGAAAAACCTTTGCCGACAGCGTATCATCCTTGTTTCGCAAGCTCCCGGAATGTCCGTCGGATGCAGACGTGGCAGCTGTTCAAAACAGCTGTAGCTTCATCCACTGCTCGGATGTGTGGATGGGAGCGACTCGGTGTGGCGAATATTGGTGAAAAAGTAACCCCATTGTAGAATCAGGTGAAAGATGCTATTCGATCAAAAGCAGTGGCCTACAAGGCATGGCTTCAAAACAAAGTCGAACCTTCTATTCATTCGCGGTAGGCTGAGGCTTGAAAGTACGCAGCTTTTGTGGTATAAAAGTCCAGAATGCAATGTTGGTAGAATTTCGGACATAAACTGGATTCCAATTACCGGCAAGCCAAAAAAGTGTTCTGACAAACCACGCGGCGACTTCGCGGCAAAATAGATTATACTGTAAAATTGCTATATCCAGTAAAGGCCAAGATGGGGTATTACTTAGCAATGAGGGAGACATCTCTGGCAGATGGAGAGACATTTCCAAGATCTTTCGAACCCAGTTACTCTAATATAATCAGATGCACAATAGGTGCATTTAGGCGAGGGAAATATTATCACTGCTGCGGAAGTCTTCCTACTTACGAAAATACTGAAGACTGGGAAGGCTGCCGGTTGTGACGAAATCTGACTTGAAATGCTTAAAGCAGGAGTTTTTTGCCTAACTACTGTGTGTTAAGTGGCCTGACTTTCAGGAAAGCACCGAAAGATTGTCAAACTGGAGTGGTCACCCCCTACAGTGGTGTAGGAGCTAGGTGTGCAGGTGGTGCAAGTGCACCCTCAAAACCTTTCATGTGCCGAAAATTCGGGCAAAATCTTTAAAAATTCGGGCTCTTAAGTTTCGACATTTTTCAAAATATTAATGAAATTATACTATTTTTGTTATGGAGCGCGTAAATAAAAGATAATTATGTCATTGAAAACACATTAAATCTATATCAACAAACTGTTTCTAGTAACTTCGTGTTTTAGTTTGCGAGAAAAGATAAGTAACCAGCAGCTACAGAAAATTTTTAGGAGGAAAGTTTGCCGCGCAAACGTTTTTCTGGCAAACTTGGGGGAAATTCGGGCATAATATCCTTTGCACCCCCAAAGACTTGGCTGCTCCTACGTCTAGGAGTCCCGCTACACAAGAAGGGAGACAGCAGCGGATGCACTAATTACTGGAGCGTTCTATCCTTAGCCTCCCTTGAAAAGTGAATGCCATGTGCATTGAAAAAAGATGCTGCAAAATAATTGAAACAAAACTGGAGTCTGGTCTGTGCAATTTTCGTCATTGCCGTAGCACTACAGACCAAATTCACACTCTCCGGAAAATTTTCGATAAACCTTGGGGGTATGACAGTTATCTGCGCGTCCGTGTCGGCGGCGTTAAATCACAACCGTTAACCATGGGTGTTAGACTCCNACAAGGATGTGTGCTGTCACCACTCTTCGTAATTTATGTGGATTAGATAGACAATCACAGCCGAGTCGAAAAGGGTGTCACTTTTGGATATTAAAGGATCAGCCGTTTGCCTTTTGCGGATTTGGTGCTGCTTGCGTCCTCTGAACGGGGCCTCCAACATGCACTTGATCGGTTTGCAGCTACGTGGGACCAAGCTGGAATGAATATTAGCACCAAATGGATCGAGATACTTTGTCTTTCAGAAACCCAAAGGCAGCGTATTCTGCAAGTAAGAGGCAATNTACTGCGGAAGGTGGAGAAGTTCAAATTCTTGTGGGTGGTATTAACGGGTGAGGAAGGCAGAGAAAGCCGAGTGATACACGGATTGAAAAGTCAAACGCAGTTTATCGTTCCGTAGTCACAAAAACGGGAACTTTCAAACACCACCAAGCTTTGAGTTTTTAAATTGGTCTTTGTCCCGATCATCACCAGGAAAACTATCAAAAGTTGCTAAGCCATGAACCGTGCAGTCCGTGAGGACGTCGGTGGTTGGACATTGGAGGTCAAGATGGTCGACAGTTTGTTCTTCTGCGCCACACTCACAGGCCGCAGAAGGAACCATACCCCATTCGTGTAAGCAGGGTGGAAACGTCCGATACCGATGCCGAGGCAGTTAAGCCGGACCCACGCTGTTCTAGGCAGGGCCATTCCAGGAGCGTGGTTGCCGATACCGGGAATGAAAGTACGAAGTCTCGTAATACTCAACCACTCCGCATTGTGTCGGTGATCCGCCCAGAGCGCCGCAATTCTTTTGTTGTTAGATGAATTGATGGGTTGTTGTGCGGCGGGTCAGGCATGCAAGAGAGCAGGAAAATGACGGGGCCATTAAGCCGCTACCCTTTCAAAAGGAGAGCAGCGGAGGCGGAGGTGCCTTTTTCATAACAGTATTATGAGAAATTCACGACTTATCAAGATCGATTTGAAACAAATTTATTGCAGCTATTCGCACAAGAAAATTCAGAATGTTTGTCTGTAATTTCTGCTGTTATTTTTGAGGTCAACATTGTTGCTGAACAGAAACAAACATACCGGTAACGATTTGTTTGTTTTTTGTTAGTTTCCATTACCCTCAACTTTTTACTGCCCTCACCGTTGTTCCGGCGTCCCTGCAGCGGGTACAAACTACAAATGTGTGTCTCCACACTTTACTGCCATGTGGTGGCACTCTTTTTAGTAAAATGAAGACTGTATTATGCAGGACGTGCCGCCCATACAGTTCTATGCAGTGTATGACGGACATGGTGGTTTAGATGCATCAAATTATGCGTCAAAACATCTCCATCTTAACTTTGCCAAGCAAGAAGACATGACTGAAAATGTTCTTGAAGCTTTAAAAAAAAGCATCAAACAAACAGATGACGACTTTTGTGCCAAAGCAAAAAATGAGGTTCGTTATGTTATTGTGGTTTGCTTTGCTTGGACGCACAGGTTGAAGATACTTGAGACATGCATAAACGTATTGTCAGAGCCATGCAAGCTATTAGTGTCAACTTTTTTCTTATATGTCTTGGCAGGTTTGCCAAATTTGGCATTCATTTTTTAAAGGAAGCAGATGGCGTGTATAACTGTTAAAACCATGTCGTCACTGATCGCTGTGCTTTTTGTTCAAATAGTAACTGTTTTCATACGTATGTGGCCCTGGCTATGATACCAATAAAGAACAAATAAAGTTAGTATCTACTCATTTGTGTTTTTGCTTCGGTGTTCATATTGCCATAAAATGCCTTTCACCTTGCTCATCTAGAGGTTACGAAGTGGAACGACAGCAGTTGTTGCGGTTATTTTTCAACGAATTTTGCATCTGTCCTGGGTTGGAGATAGTCAAGCTATTGTTGTGAGAGATGGACAAGCTTTGACTGTGAGTTGAATTGTGTGTTGCAAATGTCAAACGTATTTTGCTCAATGTTACTTTTGGGCTGTTGGAGCTGATCTGGGTTAGATTTGTGTGACATGTATCAGCGTTGTCCTCTGTCGTTGATAGTATGCTTTGTTTGCGCTGTGTTGCCGTGTTTGCATACTCTCATGACTAATTTTGTACCTAGATTATGAACCCGCACAAGCCAGAACGGGAAGACGAGAAAAAGCGCATTGAAGAAATGGGTGGATGTGTGGTTTGGTTCGGTGCCTGGCGAGTAAATGGCAGCCTTGCTGTGTCCAGAGCAATAGGTGATATCAAACGTTTCAGGGGATGTTTGGCGCACAATTGTGTTCAGTTCACTACTTAATTACCCTGTTAAAAGGTTGATATATGCGAAGTCCAATTTCCGTTTTGTGGTTATCTAACCTAGTTGTAAGAATCTAGCTGCTCGAAACACGCTTTTGAGAGGGCATTAAACTACATTTCTGTAGAAATCCAGCAGTTTCTCTGTGCCTCAACTAGTATCTTAGTTAAAGATCAGGAAACATTTTTGTTTACCTGCACTCGACTCGTCTTGAAATTTCTTATTGTTGCCATTTGAACTCAACCTATGAACCGATAGATTTCTGAAAATTTTCCTTTTTCCACTGAAATGGAAACATTCACTAATTCGCCCAGGAAACCTCAGTTTTATCACCGATCAAGGTTACCGCCAATAGCAAAACCAACAACTGAACCCAAGGATGAAATTTACTGCCAGTAAAGTAGAACTGTGTCCCACACGGCTCCCACTTTCTTCGAGATCACGCGAGGAGTGCTACAAATTAGCCTCCGATACTGGTCTAGCTGTAACCACAAGATAGCGGAAATGACGACTAGCGACGACTCTGGTCACTATTGTTTTTGTATATTACTCGATGTGACACGAGTCCTTTTTGGGGGAGCTGAATGACTCGACACATCTTTTCATCGAAAAGACTCGGTTTTGGTCAGCTAGCGGGTCGTGATGACTCTGTTTGTCAGTTTTGAGGTGGGAGACTTCATTTTTTTTGCTCAAGACCACTATATTCCTTTCAGTCCACAACTTCTACAATGACTCTCCTACTCGTCAATAGCTATTGACAAACTATAGTTTGCTCGTCTTTTGAATGTGTGGGATGCCCTAAACTGCTCACGTACGTTAGTGACTTCAAACAGCAATTGTGTGTGGGGATGTCAAACAGCAATTGTGTGTGGGGGGGTACGGAAAATTTAGGAATATACGCTAACAGACTTTTAAGATAAACTATAGTTTTTGCGTAAGAGGTTTGTCCCAATGAAAATAAACGCAAAGCCCACGGCATATACGGTAACTTCGGCTGCATTTTGGTTTTATGCAGTTATTACCGCACCATCTCAGACGCGACAAGGTTGTGATAAACTTTGCCCCAATTCGTGCCCTATTTTTCATAACGTATTAAGGCGATTTCTCGACTCAGCCTTCTGTGTTGCCCACTGTGTCGCACGGACAAGCAATATTCCNTATTCGGGTGGGCTCCAGAAATAATTCGTTTCATCAATTTCCAGCTCGAAGACAAAATCTAACATTGTCGTTCGCTATGCTGCGAGATCTCGTCCTGAAGTTATAATCTTGAAAAAACAGTTCAGCGCTGCATTCATGTCTGATTCAGCACCATGAACTATTTATATAGTTCAGTATTGGAAGTAATTCCTCATTTCATTTTACCGTCGTGCTCACCATTCGCATCAAAAATCTCTTTGAGTTTTTTTTGTCAGACAAAAGCATNCCGGCGTAACATTAAGCTATTGCTAGCCGACGTGTCCAGAACGCATATTTACCGGCACAATCAAACTGTCAGCATCTCAGCGCGGCCCCTTGATTAAATAACATGATCCGATATAATCGAAGCTAATGTTTGAAGACAGACAATGCTCTTTGTTGCATCATTAAACATGTAATGCTAAAGTGTCGGCCTCCGTTTGAAGGAATGCGTGACTTCTGGACTAACGCACGTACAAAGGTCTTTAGGTTTTACCAAAAATTTATACAAGTTCTGAAGTGCAGTGCAAAATTTCAGTGCCGCCCAGTGGCTAAAATTCGGTGATACTGGGCGGCCCTGCCGGCCAGTTCATAGTTATTTTAGGCCATGGCCAAAAGTGTCAAGTGGCTGCTATCTTTGGGTAAACCAGTGTTCGTCTTATACGTATACGATGATTTCAAGCGCAACTAGGCATTTTTTAAGTTGATTTCAACCGTTACTAGGCTAGTCTTGTAAGTTGATTTGAACCGTGACTACGCTAAAAGCATTTCTCAAAAGGCCACTGCTTTGCACCAAGCCAGCTTCATACAAGTAACTCGTTGCTAGACGGGCTTCATCAATGACCCGGAACGTTACGCGCGCGGTGATTGGCTGAAAACCTCTTACTGCACGAACAAGGTTACATTTTGTAAATATGCGTCCAGAACATGTTTTTTTAAAAATACAGCCGTCTTTTATATGCTGCAAAAGTGAATACAATCCTTTTAATTGAGGTAGCATTCCTGGGTTTGAACGTTGATCAATACATTGAAGTAGGTTAGACATTTTCATTGCAAGCGGAGCGTTATTCCAAAGGTTTCTGAATTCCATTCCTTGTATCATTGACTGATCATCTTTTCTCACATAAAACATTGCGTTCGGACAACAGGCGAGAGCTTTCATTCAGTCGGCCGATTTCTCCCTTTTCGGTTGTTCAGGCGATGCAGACCACAAGCCTTACGTCTGTGGAGACGCTGATACGGCCACTGTGCCGTTAGATGGAAGCGAAGACTACTTGTGTTTGGCTTGTGATGGGTTCTGGGACGTTTTTTCTCCAAACGATCTCGTCCGTTTGGTGAGTTGAACAAGATATTTTACGCAACGTTTCAAAATGGATAGTCTTGCGTGCTTATGTAATGTCATGTCTATAACATAATTCACGTAAAAATTTCGTTTGAAAATCATTTGTTCAGTAGGTGCAATATTTTTCTAACTCCACATCTGATTGTCAGGTACGGGAATATATTCGCGATGCTTCGAACGACAGGTCGGCTCTTGCTCGGCATTTATGTTTGAAAGCGAAGGACGCCGGTTCCACAGATAATATCACCGTCGTAATTATTTTTCTTCGCGAAAATATCAATTTAAGTGAAGTTCTGCCAAATGAAGTTGACGTCCCTGTAGAAAAAAGCGAAGGTATGCCAGTTACTGAAACAGTAGTTGCTTTTTTTAACATTCTTGTTTTGCTGGTCCGAAGCTATTGGAGGTGCCTGCTTATCCCGGCTGCCTGCTGTTAGTTAGTTTCTCATGAATGTCGCATGAGTGCAACAAAAGATATTGTGATAAATTACCTTGCCAAATGTAGCACCAATAAGTTTTGCTTCGCATCACCGCATTCAAGATAGCATTGCCTGTGCTGCGTGGTTGATCGAGTTACGCGTGAAACACACGTGTGCGGTCTCCGTGTTAAACGCGCTGGTATCCAGTCGCTCATGTTCGAAACTTTGTCTAGTTCAGGAAAGTGATCACAGTTCCGCGCAATCCACTGCCCCTTCAAGCGCCAACGTGAATAACAACAATCTTCAGACACCTCGCTCCAACAACAATCAAAACAACAACACCAGCGTTGTACAGCCGGATGGTCTTACAGTAATTAAAGGACGTCGAATGGAACCGGGTGAAAAAGCCAGGGTGCCGAATAAGCTTCTCGTTCATTTCGTTAAAAAGCTTAACGGGAAAGAGGTGGACAAGGTAGCGGTTCTACGTAATAACGTGGTTATGTGTATGTTTCGCAGCTTCCTTTTCGGTACAAACCTTATTTTTGCAATCTAGAGTTTGGCCATTGTAACAGAATCATGCCCTCACTCCCGGTTACCTCGTTCACTGAACAAGCCGCGTTGGACCAGGTAATAACATGCCGGTGTTGATGTTTCGTCGTTCACTGCGTGATTGCTGCATATCTGTTGACATTTAAAAATTTTTGCAGTCCCAACATATCTCCTCGCACCACACGTCGCGACACGAGTCAAAGTATTCTATCCTTGAGCACTATTGCGTCAGCCATAACAGAACTGCCTCCGTATTCAGAAAAGGTTTGTTGAAGGTTGGCTGGCTAGAATTTACCGTAGCATAGCAAAATCAGATACACGCTGGTAGTGGAAATATCCATTTTTTTCAGACAATTCAATCTGCTTCTGTATTGCCCTTGATAGAAGACGCCGTAAAGGAGGTAGGTATAGACTGCGCTGCTGAAAGCTGTAATGTCCGTAGGACAGGTTCGATAGAGAGTTTCCACACTGATTTTTTTCAAAACAACTAGCTTTTGCATTCTTTAGCTGAGATGAAAAATGTACTAGGATTTTTACAAAACTTTCATTGCCGCAACCCTCCCTGTTATAGGAATCTATCTTCAAATGCGTCTGAGTGCATTCCGTTAATAAAAGTTGGTCTTTGTCTATTCAAAGAAAATAACACTGATGGTTATAACAGGTTAAGTCTGTGTTGCTTACCACTCACACAGTGGTGGATCCAGCCAGTAAGGTTAGGAGAGGGCGATTTCAGTAATATTTGGTAGTCAAGTCTCACTACGGGTTCACTGCTATAAGGGAGATGAAGTATACTTCACAACATTGCTGTGACAAAACAATGGTCGGCAAAATGGTCTTATATCACGGATGCCGTTTTCCGGTACAAAATCGTGGTGAATAAAGTTACTTTCATAAGTTTGAGGGCCCTCACAAGAAAGTCATTCCCAACTCCATGTTTAAAATGCCTTTTTCGACCTTTCATCGATGTAAATACCAACACTGGAAATATTGTCGTCATCCAAATCTCGAAATTGGCTGTTGCAGTCTCTAAACAGCGTTTTCACCGAAAATTTGCTTGACTCTGCTGGATCCCGCGTATTTTATATTTTTCATCCTCAGAGGCACAGCCTATGTGCAGTGAGCAGAGAAAAGGGCCTGGGCTATCGTGCTGCTCACAGGATCGACCGTCCGAGAGTGACGTACCCGGCAAGCGTTGTTTCTTGCCAGCCCGTACGAAACTACCACAAACTGTCCACGACGAAAGATCGGGAGAATTACTGTCGATCGATTCCAGGTGATCTGAACCACGTCGCGACGCTCGACCTGCTGCAGCAGAACACCGACACCGCGATCACCAACTCCCTTGTCGCAACGCTGAAGCCGTTGAAAGACAAGGCTCATCGCGGTGCGCGTGGGTGCGGACGCAGTGTTGTCAGGTTATCCCATCATGGGCGCCAACGAAGCAAGTCTGCTTTGTGAAGGGTAAAAATTCAAGCTCTATTGTGTCTGCAGAATCGTGCCTCACAGTGTACATGGTTCCTCGGTGAAAGTTACACGTTATTTTTCTAATTGTGTGGTGCAGTTCCGACGTTAGTGTCAACAGTTTTTCAATTGCATTATCTGCGCTGTACTCAAGAATTTCGTTGTTGCTCGTTTAACCAATCGTGCTAACACAACGCAGTAAAGAAAAGCGTTGGAGCCATGGGTAGTCCGTGCGCCAGCTACGACCTCGCATGCTTGAAACTTTGTTTTTGCACTTGTAGTGATTCGATCTATTGCACTGAATAAATTTGCTCTTTCCGATTATGATGGTGCGGGCAATTCGTGCGATATGATGTGTATTGGGTATAACTGTGTTCAGTTTGATCTCACAGGAGAACGCTGTACACCATTTTCCTACCCAGACTAAATGGTGACTTTCACCCATTCACAACAGTGCTTGGGAAAATGAAATGAGCAAAGATGGGCATTTAGGATGAGGCTGGTAGGGAAAGTTAGATCCTCTATTTTGACATACTGTTGGTGGGAAGGATCAACCAAATACGTATCTCATTAAGCACAAGCGATTCAAGATCTATTGATTCGCAGGACGAAAAAGACGCTTTCCGATATTTTT
>JGI24021J15306_10005799_pt1 | contig 14722 bp, 10 predicted proteins | sample Ectturendosymbi1_FD_15306 | JGI IMG/M metagenome (IMG submission 15306)
AAATTGTGACGTTATATTTCAAGGGGGGTTAAATACTTGTGACGAAACGTGACAAGTGGGGGAGGGGGTAGATTTTTGCCCAAAATAGTGTGACGTCATTTATGGACGGCCCCAGTGCAGCAAGAACAATCCAGCATATTCATTTCGTGCTGTGCAGGTGCTTGCGCTCAGTGATTACATGACGTTTTGATAAACTTGTGAGAATGTGACAAAGCAGCAGGTTGGTGAAGAACTGCAGTCGCTGGTCTTCGTGACAATTACATGCCAATGTGCAGTCAGCGAGACGTCTGGCCATTTACCATCTACGCGTTCCGAACTGAAAGCTTCGCTTTAGATAAATCATAAGAAAGGTATCGAATCAAAGATCATTCAATACGTGTATTTACTCATTTCTGAGTAGATATTTATCTGAATAAAACTTGAGTAAACCTGCAATTGAATCAATTCAATGAGTAACCGTGAAACTTGAGTACGTTAGACTGGAGTCAAGGTTTATTCAAGATTTGATTCAATATTGAATCACTTAGAATCATCATTTTCAGAGTGTAATATAGGATTTGCACATTGTTAAAATCACTCCCAAATTTACTGAAGCAGCGATAAGCGAGTGAACATTTTGTTGTGAGGCGAAATTATGAAAGTGAAGTTATCAGATAGTTCAATTTTGTAATTATACCGTCGGAGTAAATTAGCTGTGAAGTATCTGCTAATTTTGAAGACAGCCTATTAGTATTCCTCGTGTTTCTTCATTTATTATTTTCTCATTGATGTGCTTAAGAATTCATGTTTTTGAAACATGCGCTTATGAATGTTGGCAAGTTTGTCAGATTAAGCTTCAATCAAAGAGCTCTTTCAGCTTTCTGGTTAAGTGTTAAGGACGAATATCAATGCTCTCACAAAGGCAATTAAAATTTTATTGCCTTTTGCCACTACCCACATGTGCGAGACAAGATTTCAGCTCTTGCAAATATGAAGACAAAATACATATTCAGACTTAAAGTGAACTTTGACTTACGAGTTTGCTTGTCCGAAATGGCTCCGAAAATTGATAAATTGTGCGGCAACAATCAACCCCATCCGAAAATTTCTTTGTTTCAGTTGCATTTCGTCTCGCAATAATAATTTTGCAATCGTCTTTTGTTTCGCAATTCAGCTATTTTGCCGCCACTTTCCTTTGTGATTGGTGTAATTTCGATGCTTCATTTGCATTCCTTCTTTTTTACAGATTTGAAAAGTATCAGCATTCAAATTGTTAGTCTGATAAAAGCGAGTGCAAAACAAACATCAATACTGAGTTTTTTTTGGAAATGGGTCAACACCATCTGAAGAATCTGACGTCGAGGACGAGGGGCCTACAACCGCATAACAACGAAAGCGTCTTTCAATCGCCAATATAATGAGTCGTGCTCAACGTACGGATTTATTTCAACTGGTGATTCCGAAGCACCTTGTCCGCTCTGCCTAATTTGCAAGAGCAAGTTATCAAACGAGGCAATGAAGCCTGCAAAACTACTTCGGCACATGAAGACTAAGCACCCCGAATTGAAAGATAAACCTTTGCAGTTTTTTTAAACAAGGAAACGTGATCACTAAGGTGAAAAACGATTGTTGAGGACTGCTTTATCAACAGATTCAAATGCACTACGAGTATCGTATTTGGTGTCTCACCGTATCGCTAAGACTAATAAACCATTTATTGTTGAAGATTTGACTCTACCTGCGTGTACTGATATTTGCCGTGAAGTTTGAGGAAATGGGCAGCTGAAAAGAAAGCGCAGCTTCCTCTTTCGGCTCGCACTATTGCGGGACGAATTGAGGATATGGCAGAAGGCATTGAAACTCAATTGTTAGAGCGGATTGTAAAGTCACCATGGTTTGCGATTCAGTGTGATGAGACTACACATATTGAAAACAAACCTGTGCTGTTAGTTTTTGATCGATATCTTATGAAGAGGATATTCATGAGGACATTTATGTACTTTGTTCTTGCAAAAACAATATCACAGCCTCAGAACTATTCAAGTCTCTCAATGAATATTTCACAGGAAAACTGAACCGGTCTTTTTGTGTCGGTGTGTGGACGGATGGCGCTGCAGCCATGATTGGCAGTCTGTCTGGTTTGACTTTTCGAATTAAGGAGGTCGCACCAGAAGTGCGAGGCCACAGGCGTAGCCAGGTGGCCAAAGGGGTCATACCCCCAACATTTTTAGAAAATATAGTCATTTTGTGCTTTGAGAGGCGTTTTTCTAAACAAAATAGTGTTATTTCCCTAAAATCAAACGTTTTGCCCCGCCAAAAATTTTTGGGCTGGCTATGCCACTGTGCGAGGCCACTCATTGTGTTATTCACAGGGAAATGCTGGCGAGCCGAAAAATATCACCTGAGCTTCATAGTGTATTCCATGCACAACCGTCGCCAGAAAGTCGTCAATAGGGGGGCTTGGCATTCAAATTTGATGAAAATTCTACTAATTTATAATGTTTCGTATTCCAGTTTGGGGGGCTTGGAGCTTTGTTTAGGGGGCTAAGCCCACCAAAGACCCCGTAGCGACGGGACTGATTCCATGATATAATTAAAATGATCAACCTCGTTAAAGCTCATGCACTTAACACCCGGCTGTTTGAGCTCTATGTGAGGACATGGATGCAGAGCACAAATGCCTTCTCTTGCACATAGACTTAAGGCGGCTCCCCTGAGGAAAACCATCGCACAGAGTGTTTGAATTACGTTACTGCAAAGGTTTCTATTGGATAAAAATTCAGATCTCGCTAACAAATTTAGTGATAAAAATGGGTTCTCAAACTTCCCTACTTGTGTGACATCTTCAATCTGCTCATCGAACTAAATCTTTCACTTCAAGGCAAATGACAACTCTATTCAAGTTGGCAGATAAAGTCGCTGCATTCAAAGACAAACTTAAACTGTGGGAGCAGCGCGTAAACAAAGGGATATTTGACATGTTTCAAACATTAGCAGATACTTTGAAAGACAGCGGGCGTGAGAAAGCGTTCTCCGACCTTGTGAGCAGTCACTTGTGTGTTCTATTACAAGAGTTTAAACGCTATTTTCTAAGCGGAAAAGACCCTCGAACTGTAAAGAAATGGATCTGTAATCCATTTATTTTCAAACCAGGTGAATTGACCTTACCTACACGACAAGAGGACCAACTCCTGGACATTGCAAATGATGGTAGCCTGAAATGTATTTTTCATACAACGGACCTACCAAAGTTTTGGATGAAGGTCTTGCCAGAATACCCTGACCTTGCCATAAAAGCATTAAAAACTTAGCTCCAATTTCCGACATCCTACTTATGCGAGTCTAGATTTTCTGTGATGGCAGCAACAAAGACGAAACCGNNAAACAGACTGGACGTGAAGGACACATTGCGGGTGTCATTGAGTTCCATAATTCCTAGGCGGGAGCGTCTCGCTGCGGCAAAACAAGCTCAAGGTTCCCACTGAATGAAAGGTGCAATGACTTACATGACTTGTAATAAATATTCATTGCTGAACATTTATTTGTTTTTGAAGGCCGGTCCGCGAAAGAATTTCGGTTCTAAACCGGTCCGCAGTGCAAAAAGGTTACTGACCCCTGGATTAGGCCATTAATCTATTCACAGGCATCCTGCAACTTCTTTTATAAAAGTAAACCTTTTTCACCTAAGAGATTTCGCCATGCGGCATTGCAACAAGTACATGGCCAAAATGTTTTCGAACTTTTACAATTCGCCAGTGATCTACTCGAAGCCGCAACTTTCAAGAACAAGATTTTGTCGTAAACGTCAAGACCCAACACTTGAATTTTTGTGACAGAGACGTAAAAATCTATCGACATCGCCATAATTTTTCTAAGTTGTTAAACAGAGGTCATCAACACTTCCGAGCGTTAATTGTTCGGAATTTTACGAATTGCTGCCACCTTTCTCGTTTGTCCTTCCCTGAAGATAAAGCAGACAGCGAACAGGTTGAACTACGGAAGTTAATGTTTGGAGACAATGAGGCAGGAGATCGAGGTTTGAAGCCTTCAAGATCAAGACCCTGAAAATTAGGCATTGGGGCACGTCACTAAGCTCTGTCGCTGCAGTTTGCATTTAAGGTCTTCGTAACGGAATCATATCAATGCAAACAACACGGAACGCAAGAACACTGTCCTACTTGCATTCACAAATACGAGTAAGAGCATACCATAAAGCTTCGAGGGTTTGCTTAGTAAAAAACAAAATCTGAAAACTTGTTTTATTCAGTATGTGGGACTGAACAATGACAATAAGAGTGCAGCTAATGAACAGGAGAGTGATATTCTTGCGTAGTCACATACAACAAATCAAAACAATAAACCTATTAAAAAGTCAAGCTTACAAGCAGAGAAAAATTTAGAGCTCATTAGAGTCTTGGTTGCACTGTTTGTAAGACTCAGAAACCAGCGGCATAACGAGGTTAGATGGCTCCTGGGGCAAGAAGCAAGTTTGGTGCCTCCTTGTTTGAACCTGATATCTTTTCGAAGCAAATGTACTGTATTGAAGAAAGTACTTGTGACATTCATGGAACTTTTTGTTGCCCCCCCACAATGATTTGGCATCTAGGGATTTGGGCTTCCCTACCCCCCTCTTTATGCCCCTGTCAGAAACACAAAACATATACTAGATTCAAGATGGTTAAGTTGCTTCTTTTTGATCGCATGTTATTTTGCATACTGAAAAATAGAAAAAATTTGAGTCTTCAAATACTTGCTTAAAGTGTGGTACAAATGGCATTCTGACTGAATCGACAGTAATTTGCAGTAAAAAATGCATTCCCTACCAGTAACACAGGACTTTGCAGCATGTTATAATTTAACATTTTATTTTATTTTATCAAGCTTTATGATTTAAATCATGTTTCAATAAAGATTAATGATTTGATAGGCATGTACTCAGGAGCTGTTTTTCTGTAAGTGGGGATAAAATGTTGGGTACATGGCTTCAACTGAACAAATCAAAATGCTCTGCAAAAAAGAATGAAAATGTTTCTATATTTGACAGAAGCAGTTATGAGGAAATTTCAAATATATTCCACGGAGCACACAATACTGGGTGAATATGTTCCTGTACATATTTGCCAAATATTTTGAAATTAACGCTGAGTTGGCTTGGGACCAATCCATGAATTCACAATATGCAATTTTTCAACATAGAACACTTGACATCATGAAATGTATCCATGGTTTTGTAACAAATTTTTATTCACCACAACAGGTTGGTACAAGAATCAAAAATTGAAAACTGAACATTAGCACATTTTTGAACAAACCAAATTTCTGAATAGAACAGCATTGAATACAAAAGCGAAGGCTTTGTAACTGCAACTTTTCTTGTACTTGAAAAAACTTAATCTGCATTCCTTTTGTGATTAAGCACAAACACAAAATATAATGATTTTCAAGTGTTCCCCAAATCAACTTGCAACACAAGACTCTTGTAAATGCATACAGTAGATATGAGGTGTATACTCACTGGGTTTCCTGTTTCATATAAATGGCTTGCTTCAGTGGTCTTTTGAAGCAACAATCTGTTTTCAGCCATAACAACATTCAGCATCAAACAGGAAGTTCATTTCATTCAGCAATTCTAAAAAATTACTAAAACATACTTACAGCTGAGCTGTAGACAGTGAACCACATACGCAACATAATATAATTTAATTTTCAAGAATTCTGTTATGCATAATTCAATAACAAGGGACATGCACAATGTAAGAACACTATGACTAGATTTCACACCAAGATACATATCCGCACTTTATTTTTTCTGAAGCACAATTGCCCAGTTTCCACTGTCATAGTAAGATTTAACTATTGTACATTCTGGAAGAGAACAACACAGGTGCTCAAGTTCATGTTGCTTGAAAACATGATAAAATCTGTAAAACACTGAGCATTGTTTATTTTGGTCAGTTGCGTTTGTTCTTTCTTTTTCATGAGCTTTCATTTTCCATGGAACCAACACATCTTGTTCAAACTCCGTTCTGTTTTTGTGCACATAATGTTATTTCTCATCGACTGTGAGCATTCACTTTCACAGTGTGACGAATCAATGTTTTTGTGCATTTCACAGATTTGCTTTCCTTACCACTACTATGCTTCTGCTGGCTAGCACCTTTGATGTAATGAGAGGGCGCGTTGTTCAACTTTTGCTCCACTGCCCAAACATATATGAGCACCAGGCCTCCAATGCGAGTAACCTGGAGTACTACTTGCACACCATTTCTTCTCTCATCAGTGGAAAAATGATGCAGCACTGCAATGCATGCATCAAAACATGCACTACATATAGGTATAGGAATGGAAAACATGCATTACATATAGGTATAGGAATGGAATCTTTGAAATATATCACATCACTTCTTTTCTGTCTAATACCATGGGTCCAGTGGTATCTGGCAGCACCAGAAAAAATTATCAAACTTCTTGGTTGAACTGAAATTTGTTGGGTGTCCATACTATGGGTCATCTCTACCACAGTGACTGATCCTAAACTAATAGTAGAAATGATTTCATCAAATGGGTTCGTACTTATTAACAGTTAATTGATTTGGTTCAAAAGTCAAGTATCCAGTTGCCATAAGCATTTGTATAAGCTTCTTTGCAAAGGATGGCAATCCTGCATCAGACAATGGTGAAGTCAAGTCTACATCATTACTACCATACTGGAATCGATAACCATAATGTAGAACAGTCCTGTTTTTCAACTTTTCATAGACAACAGTGGAAGGAGCAGTTGATTCTTGTTCTTCAATGATTTGTAAAAGAGTTTGCTCTTCTTTCTTTGTTATAAAATCATGAATAATCCACTTGGAAATTCATCATGTGAACTTATCATCTCATTGTCTTCTTCAAAATATACAAAAGTTTCCACAAAAAAGGCATGCAAAATGCATGGCTTGTCATCTTCTAATTCTTTGTGAAGAACTGTTCCTTGGATGTTTGATACTGCAAGTAATGCTGCATTTTCTGAGTCCAGGTGAGCCCCACAATAGGATTTATGAATGATAGAACTAATGGCAAGAACCTTTCCAAATTTATCCAATAAATTAGATATCTGAGCAATACTAATTCCATTTCCCAATCCCCCATTTGCAGTAACAATATAAGGGGAGGATGCCTCAGTAATTCTAACCCCATTTTTTTGCAGTCTTGCTTTGATTTGTTTCAGTTTGGTGTTTTCATCTTTGCAGACATAATGCAGACTTTGCAGTACTACTTTTAGGATAGATCAGCTTTATATCAGATACCTCTGAAAATGTTCTGAAAAAAGAGATCAGTTCAATGAAATAGAATAGGTATAATCAGTAAATTCATGATATGAGAGGTTCAGCATTTGACTGAATAAAATTTTTCTACATTAAAAACATACAAAACAAAGGAAAAGTATTGATTGTCAAAGACATGCCAAAATAATCATAAAATGGATCCAATCATAAATGGATCCAATAAGTCGTATAGGCTATATAAACACAATGTACCATCATACGCAAACAAAAATTGTGAAAGCAATATATATACCCAAAATTGAAAATAACAAATGAACGAAATAATCCCAAAACATTTCAACTGAACAAGTATTACAAAAACACAAGTGATAAATCATACACATAACACAGATGATGGTGGGCAAGCGATGGGTGAAGAGTTGAGGTGTGTACAGATTAACAGGTAAGGGGCATGCACAGAAGTGAGAGAAATAAGCAGCAACAGGGGCTATGAAGCAGAGAGTAATGCAGTAAACACGACATTACAAAACAAAGACAAAAAAGCAAAAAAACGTATTTATCCACACAAATCGTGAAGAACTAATACAATTACATGGACACACAATTACCCATGAATGTAGGAATGAAATGAATAAATGAATAGACCATGATTGATAATGTGGGTCTTGTGTACAATTCGCCCTCCCCATCTTCACGGGTGATGACATCATTGATTGAAGTGGGTGGGGAGAGAAGGTCGCACGCCAATTTTAGTGATGACGTCAACAATATGTCATGAGATACAGCCTGTCAAGGACAATGGCCTATACATATCTAAGGGTATTAATTTCAGCTTGCTTATACCGTGTAGTACAGTTGAAACATCAGCGTCATATATTCAGGCAAGTAGAACCTTTTTCAAATGAACAGTTAAATAATCATATCCAGGATGCTTGTTTAATGGATCGCAGTACCTAATTTTCAGCTGCAGATTGATTACACAGGGGAACATATTTTTTTTCATTTTCTGTTGCATGATTTTTATTAACTGATTCTATACAATTTTTGGTAGCTGATTTCAAATCTGCCATCAGTTTTGTTCCGCATGCTTTAGTTTTCATGCAATTGGCATTTTTATTATTGTCATATTAGTGGTATTTTGTACATATTTTTTGTACAGTTTCACCCAATTACTAGTAACTCTTCATTTTTATCAAAATCCTATAGATTTTTCTGAATCCTTGTCAACATTAGCTTGTGATAGCTAGCTGATTTTAACTTAGTCGAACCAGGTCTGTTGGCAGGAATTCACAGAAAGGGGGCCGAACATAACAAAGGGGGGAAACATTTTTAAAATACAATATTGGATGTACACAGCAATCGGGGTGCCAAATATGAAATGGGAGGACATATATTTTAAATGGGAGGACTGAACACCACTGGCCCCTGCTGACGACAGCCCTGGGTCGAGTACTTTTTGCGAATTTGCTGAAGTAGCTTACAGCACATGGGCCATGAGACTCCTGTGTTGTAGCTTGTCTAAAACAGTGATTCTCAACCTTTTCGCTAAACGGAGCCAAATCCAGACTTACAAATTGGTTAGAGGGCCACACTAAAGAAGTTCTAACGCAGGACAATTGGCACATTTTGCTTTATAGCAGAACAAAGTCTGTTACACAGAATATGAGAGGTTCTCTTGAAAGACTACTAAGGGCCGCACAAAAGCTGCTTGGGAGCCGCAGGCGACTCTCAAAACATTTAACAGCGGCTGAGAACAACTGGTCTAAAACATGGAACAACGGGCAAAAATCAATGTTTCTGGTGCTGTTTAAGATCAAACACAGTGATAAAATTGGGCAAGTTGTCAGTAGGCTAGTTGAGATATTGAGGGAAATGTGAAGGCTAGGGTGCCTGTTCACCAAAACAGTGAAAGTAACGTCTATGTCTGCATACAGCATGCACTCAGGTTTGCTGTAGTAGGCCTACAGTACATATCACTATTGTTAGTCTCGTTTGTCTGTAGTTTGTCCAAACATGGCAGAGCAGGTGGAAGTAAATCTTTTTGGTTTAAAGATCAAATAGCTACCAGTACCTGATAAAATTAGGCAAGCTGTTGGTAGGCTAGTGAGGTGTTTTATCTTGAGAGCAATGTGCACTTGTCCAGGTTAAACCAGTAGTAGGCTACCTTTTCCCTGTAAGTAGGCCCAATGCTGTTAAAGCTTTTATTCAAACAATGAATAGTAAGAACTAAAGGCAGAGTGGTTGTCTTTTGTGGAAGTAATGAACAATTTTCTAGGCAATAAAAAAACAAATTGTGAAGATTTTGCTGGCTAGATGTTCTCAGCATTTCATGATTTGGGGTGTAAAATGAGCATCAAAATGCACTTCGTGTTCAGTCATTTGGACAAATTTCCAGAAAAACTTGGAGCTATCAGTGACGAACAGGGAGAACGGTACCACCAGGGCTTCATGACAATAGAAGGGCGCTACCAAGGAAGGTAGAGGGGCCGACCATATGTTGTCAGACTACTGATGGAGCATTAAACGTTATTGTTCAAGAGATTTTTACAAACACAAGAGTCATTAGTGTCAATTTTTGCCCTGATACAGGTGCTTGCAAGTAGATTTTGCATCATATCAAATTTGTTTGAGCTAATGGTCTACACCTTTTCAATGACATTCATGTGTAAGTGTTGTTTATTGGTTATATCCCATTTATTTATTTGCAAATAATCTTTGCTCGTTTTCAATATTTCATGTAACATTGAATCTGAAACTTCTTTCTCTTATAGTAATACCCACTGTACTGCTACATATTTCTATTTTTGGACTGCTAGTAATTAATCCACTTGTTAAAAGGCAGTGGCTAGAGTTCCGGCACCAGAACCCAAATTTTGCGCTTAGAGTTCCGGCACTGTTCGAGCGCATCGCCAGGACTGTTGAAGCGTATCGTCCTGCAACTCAAGCGTTACGCTGACATTCGCTGTTCGCAATATTTTCGCCATTTCGTTGTCAGGCACTACAGGGATTGTACACAATACTGTTTTTAATATTTAGCGTTGACGGCGCTTATGCTGTCTTTTGTGTTTTTGCTGAGGTTTTGATGGGGTTATACTTGCAGCAAATTAAGGTTTTCTTTTCATTTATGATGATACTGATATTATACTTGTTTTGAATCCTGTGGTGTGATAAATTGGTGAAAGGATACACTAAGTTGGGTAATCTAACGTTAGCAGATGGAAAGGGAAAAACTTTTCAAAAGTGAATGATAACATGTAGGCCCTATTAACCAAAAAAGTTTATCTGTTTACGACAACGTCCTCGTTTTCTTTGCGGAGTGAAGTACGCCTACATCATGGAAGAAAACATTACTCTTTTCTTGGTGAAAGTTTTACATGTCATGAAGAAATTCTAGAAAATAAGGGAAATTCGAACAGTTAGAACATGTGCATTTGAGAGATAGCCGAAATAGACACAAGAGATAGCCGAACTGTTGCAGGTGCTAAGCTACGACTTAACTGCCGTGTAGATCCTGCTTTGCAAAGGAGTTAAGTATTTGTTGCATGCCAGCAGAAATCACATACGCCTGCAGACAGCTGTAGTGCACACTGAAATAGAAAGTTTTTAGTTTCTGATTATGCTGAACTTGGTAATGTTTTGTGATGCACTACATTTTAGTTCCATTCATTTTACGACTCGAAAGCAATTTGTATGCTTTTGCTCAATGATGTACGTCTTCAGCCAATGTCGTTTTTCGCCCACTTCAAATGTCTGATGCTTTCCACAAATCCCTTTTTTGTTCTATTTTATAATGCTTCTGTACGACATTGCAACAGTTCCTGTTGCTTTGTTTCAGGCTTTGGCCCTCTTCATTTAATGACTATGCGCACCAACTAACACCAATGTTGCGATGCTCTGTGTTACTTGCTAATACACTTTTCTGTGCTTTTGTGTCGTTTTTTCATCGGATCTTGTGTTTGAACCAAACACGTACACAAGGAATAAAAACCAAAAATATCTGCTGTTTGGTGTTTTGTTCTTTTATTGCACTCCTGCTACTGGGTGCTTGGAGCCACACATACGCATCAACCAACCTACGTACGAAAAATTGTGCGTTTAAATTGTTTATCACTTGAAGCTACTGCTTTAATTGCTACGCACACCAGCTGTTTTCTCATCTTTTTTGACGTAGGCTACTGTATGACAGCTTGTTAAATCGAGAATTAAGGGTATATCACGCACAAGCAACCAAAGTGAAATATGCGGGCAGCTTGCGCTAAGGGCAAACACATCGACCGAGCCCAAAGCTAATGTGCAAAAATGATGAAGTCCTGGGACAATCAACAATCGTAATAACGTGACTAGTATTACTATGGTAACAGCTTGTGTGGTCCAATTTCTTGTTTTGTTCTATTTTTGACCTACGATCACTTGCATGTTGTTTCCATCCGTGTGGTCGAGGGTCTGTCAGGAAATCCTTGCACGCAAAAATCTTCCATGCTGCCTCATGGGGTGCCAGTACACCACCAACAGTATTCGCACATCAGCTCGTGCAATCGTCTTTAGCGCGACTGAACATGGTGCCCGAGTTAGGTTTCGCAGTTCAAAAAAACTGGTTGTTGCGCTAAATGACACGCCACATCTTATCACTGGTTCTTTGCGTCCCACCCCAACTACACTTTTGCCGACTCTGGCAGGAACCACCAAAGCTCTGATGACAAGCTGCAATGAACACCCCCTATACGGTTCCATCTAAGACCTGCAGGGCCTCTGACCACCCAACTCCCTTTATGATTTGGTATGTCCCGGTCCAGAGTAGTGGCGTGGCGTGACCAGCCCAAAAATTTTGGGGAGGCCAAAAAGTGTGATTTTAAGCGAATAACACTATTTTGTTTGGGAGAACGTCTCTCCAAGCACAAAATGACTAGGCTATATGTTCTATGACCCCTCTAGCTACGCGTATGGTCCAAAGGGTCTTCGTTGGTTGGGCCGACTTGTACGAATCGCTGTGGGGCGAGGCACATACGAAAGAAGAGCTCAACCCTATTGCAGTTCCTTGCCATTTGCATGCCGGTAAACAACCTACTTAGTTTAGGTAACGTAGCTGCGATCCTTTACCAGCGTTGGTTTCAACCGATTTTAGTAACAATATATATTTCTGAACACTGAACAATAACAGCACAACACGGAAAAAATACACTGGAATGAGAACACTTTAAAATTCTGGCAAAGAACTGCATAAGAGTTCACGAAACCTCGAAGCAATGCACAGTCTGCGGCAAACAGTGAGATTATTCTTTAAGAAATTTAGGCTTACACTTTCCAATGTGACGGGACATCACATGCCAAAATATGTTAGTCGCTCATGAGGCGAACTGACGTGTGGTCGCATATATGTCACGTCCATAACACTGTATTGAAGAATTAACCTTGGCAAGCAATGTAGAGACGCGTACAAGAATAGTACTGGAGTTATAAAATGATGAAGTGTAGAAATGACACAGTCTTATTTTTCGTGAAGCAAAAACATCAACCGCTGAAAAGTACGCGTGTAAGAAAATCAATGCGAATCCCTAGAAAAAGTGGGAAAACGTTTCTTACAAGGTTGGAAATGGTGCCTGAAAAGGATCACAATTGTTAAGAACATCAAACTAAGCTCAACACAACTGCACTTTATTTGCACAGTACAACGACCTTCGGGCTTAAAAGGGTATGTTGCAAGTCTGAAAAGTACTCTTTCGGTGACATATACTAAATATATTGTTTCTATCAAAATTTCAATATACCTTTCTGTCACGATGACCGTGACACGTACGACAGAACCATGTCGTTTCTTTCGGTGCAGAGGTCAGGCCAACACATCACATTGTTTAATTGCATCTCTTTCACCAACGTCCTTGTCTGCCATAACGACGCGAATCTTGCTCCAGCATTCATTTAAGTTCTTAAAAGCATCAAGCATCCACGTCATAGAACTCTTATCCTCTGTGACGAGCAAGCAAACAGCAGCGACCTCACTCTGGCCGTTGGAATCTTCACAGAGAATGATATAAACAGGCAACTGGAGATTAAGGAGCTTATATGTAGCATCGATGAAGACAATCTCAGGATACGATCGAAAAGACGCTTTCATGCGATCACTTGGAAAAAAAGCCCTTTGAAGTTTACGCCGTCATCACGCAACACCTGAACATCAGCTTCTGAAAAACATTGACAAAAAACAAGTCTAAGTGGAGCGGAACTGAAATGTAACTTTTTGCCACGGAATGATTATGAAGCTGTGAACATCAAACTTTGTCTAAGTCAGTGCTCTTCAACCTTTTTGTCATCGAGGAACCCCTGATATACTTTCGCGTTTGTCATGGAACCCTATTAACAAACATTTAAGAGACACACATTATTTGTAAGAAAATCAAGTATTTTATTACAGAACTTAAAAAGAAATTTAATGACTCGCTTGTTCTTGCATTTGTGGAATTTAGCTGCTACATTCAGAAATTCGTCATCTGGCAAAAAGAACACTGTGACTCATCAAATATGTGTTGTCCCATATTCTTACTTTGGCAATTGAATCGTATTTGGTCCACTTCGGAGGAGGTGCATCTTTTACATTTGAACTGCATTCACATTGCTCATTACGGTCTACACCTTCGCTGTTGTTATTATTTTGCTTCACATATGAGTCTACTCCAGTGGTTCTCAAAGTTTTCTGCACGTTGACCCCCAATTAAGGTATACAATTTTCTGTATACCCTGTTTCCTAGCCCAGCAGATATTAATGCAAGGAAGTATGTGCCACATAAATTTGAGTACATTTTACTTGAAATGCATGATAAAATACACAATCCGAAAATATGCTTAGAACTTAATGCCATTTAGTGACCCCCATTCGACCCCGTGACTATTTATCAACCCCTTGGATGGTCAACTGACCCTGGGGGTCGATATCGACCACTTTGAGAACCACTGGTCTACCCTCTACTAGACTCAGTCTGAGTCTACTTTAAACCAGGGTTGATTGATTTAAATCATTCGATTTAAATCAGTTTTTTAAATCAAGCAATAAAAATCATGATTTAAATCAAGCAGAAAAAGTCAAAAAATCATGTTGTTTTAGAGGTTTGTGTGATGTCGATGACACATTTAACAGCATTCTTAATAGGTTTTCACATAGCCTATACAGTTTTAGTGTAGAAGGCAAAAGAGTACTTGTGATGACAAGTTAAAACCACTTGAAGTTTCATTGATCAGATATTATTATCATGTAGGTTTTTAACATTTTATTCATGTATGCCATGAGTGTCAACGAAATTCAGGGTTCCCACACATTTTCAAAAATAGTTCTCATACTTTTTCAATACCTTTTCAATACTAAATTAAAGAAGTTCAATAACATTACTTCTCTTCATTTTCCTAATTTCTTAATCATGAAACTCAATTTTGCACATCCCATAACACTGCATAAATACTGAAGTGCTTTGCCTTCAATAAAA
>JGI24021J15306_10005801_pt1 | contig 14719 bp, 8 predicted proteins | sample Ectturendosymbi1_FD_15306 | JGI IMG/M metagenome (IMG submission 15306)
GTCTGTTCATGAGAAGTCAGGTGAAATCATAAAAAGAATTCAACCGTTTTACAATGTTTACAGCAGCTATTGTTCAGCCCCGATCATGTGACGGAACGCGGAAGCGTACACGTCATCCGCACGTGATGGTCATTACCCAATAACCAAACGTCATTGTTCGAGTCCCAATTGTTTCAGGTAAGGCCGTGACGAACGCGTGCCATACTTGGCACGACGTAGCAGTTCATGTGGGGATCACCTGGTAGTTACTGTCTGACAACCCAATACTAACCACACAGACACCAGAAGCTTACATTGACGTCGTAAAAACGTTGAATGAGTTGAATAGTGGTGCTCTTTCCACAACCGCTTTGACCAACAAACGCCACAGTCTTTCCATGTTCGACGTGCAAGCTCAATCCATCAAGGATCTAGAGACGAGAGAGTGTTGAATAAAAAAGTCAAAATTGAAGCCACAGGGCCCTATTGCTGCGCACGGGCAAGACATTATGGTGGCGTCACTCTGGGCAGTCATAACATTCAATTCGGGGGAATCCGCGCAGACCAAAAATGTAGGATGTGAGGTGCGATTTAATATCGAACATGCTTCACATCAGACTTGCAAGTAGCGCCGGGCTTTTCGGGTAGGGCCGCGGGTTCGGGCTTAAAAGTTTGCCAAAATTTTTCGGGTAGATTTCGGGCCTGCATGTAAAATTTTTTCACAACGACGGACACTTTTGTCGCTAATTGCTGTTGAAGCAATGGAATTGATTAAATCTTCAGTGAAAAAATACTAGTTGTAAACTCATATTTACTTTGCTACGCCACCAGGGAGGTCTGCAGGCCAAATGACCCCTGGTCCTTCGCATCCCCCACTCCCCAATGCATTTTGTCAATCGGTCTACTTGAAACGCACCGCAGTACTATGCGGCGATGCTAACGATTACAGCAGCTGTGTTGGCGCCATCTATTTGTGTGCTCTTTAAAATTACCACATATCTGTGCTTGTGTTTCATCGAAGTAATCGTGTTAGCGACATTATGTGCATGCTTTTCCATTAGTGCCACATATCTATCTTCATGTTCTTTCATCAATCTTTGTTTGTTGTTACTACCATGCATGGTTAAGTCATACTGCGTTACGTGTGGGAGTGAAGACTTACAAATTCAAATTCGGACTTGGTGGTGAGCAAAAAATGGTTAAATCTTCCTTTTTCCGGCGTCCCACGCTTTTATCAAAACCAGACGAAAAAGCGCACAAAAGCCTGAATCTGGAGATTCAGTAACAACCAGTTACAGAATATGTACAATACCAGCAACTAAAGAAAGTCGTATATCTGCTTTTGTATTTACTTTCCCATCGGGTCGTGACGGATAAGAAAAGTGAACATCTTCGAACTTAATTTCGCCGCTATTGGCGTTCGGTTCGTCTCCCTCGGACGAAAAAATATCAATGGACGGAATCCGATCAATGACAACGAAGATCTTGGCGGCGGCAGCTGTGGCAGCAGTGAAGGGTTCCAGGTAACTCCCAGCCTGAAGCAAGAAAAAGTACTTTATCGCATAGCCTCACTGCGGTTTTTCGGAAAACGCCATACAAAGTCTGCAAGCGCATGGTTCGAATAGCTCGTTGAAAAAGTCTTATTGAAATAAATTTTAGCAACAGTAAACCGATGAAACACAAGCACAGATATGTGGTAATTTTGGGGTTTTGAAGGTTATGCAAAGAAGCAAGTACACTTTTTGAAGGTTATGTAAAGAAGCAAGTACACATTGCGTTTCGAATGACATTCTTTGCGATCAAACTGTACCAGAGCTCTTTTCGATCAGACTGCGCGAAAACAAACATTGGTATCGGTTAAAGCAGCCTGGGTTTAATTGCGTTATGCGACACAGAATAAAAACACAAATGGGACTACTATGAAGGTGCCGCACCGTTGTTTACACGTCATAAGTAAGTGACAGGTTTTGGGCCGGCAGTTCTGTTCAAACGAATGCATGTCTCAATCACTTCCTATGAAAAACCGTTCAATCATATCACGCTGTAGCAAGTATGGCTGACGACGTCAGTGATTTGCACAACTTTAGTGCAGGGGCGAATTATCTCGTGTTGCTCTCCGCACGCGCAAATCAACTTGTCCTGTGTGTGCAAGGTCCAGTGAATGGATATAACGTAAAATATTAAACGAAACCAAAGCAGGTTTCGTCAATCTCAAAACATGCACGACGCACCTTGCAAACTTAACAACTACTTTTACAAGGAAATCAGAGCATACTACCAAGAACTTCAGCTCGCCATTCTCAGGATTTTTCTAGTTCCTATCTTCTAGCTAGAATCAAGGAAAAGCATCACTTCGGCCTGAAAGCAGATCATAGAAACAAGTCTCATCCCCTTCAACTTTAGATCTCAAGGACAACTATGTTGTCGCATCAGTAACGTGGTTCGTTAAAAATCCCATACCGCATCAGTAATGTGGTTCGTAAAAAATCCCATACCACTTTCTTGAAAGTTTTAAGTGAACACATCAGTGATGCCCTGGTTGGATTGTTGCGGCTTCAGCACGCTCAATCTGTTGAAAACATAGTCCTTCTACTGAAAGAATCACGAAGAGACAATTTGGAGGGAGATTCCACAGTATAGGAAATAGGACGTTCACTATCATGATTTTCCTCCTTGTATCAAGGTGCGACAAAACGATTTTTATTGCTGAGCGCTGTGGTTCCGATCCAGACCTACGACCATCATCATGGTTAACTAGTTGTGGTACGTCATCGGTGATCATTCAAGCTTGGGATGCCCTTTCCACACAATTAATAAAAAGACTGAACTAGGAAACGCACATGGGCGTCCGCAAAGGCGGAAAACAGGCATTTGCTCCCCACTGGAAATTGGAACTAAGAATCAAAAATATACAGAAAACCTGAAGTCAGCAGCTAAATTGCCATTAATTGACTGACTTCGTGCGATGGCAGTTTATTTGCCGATAAGACACTCACACTGCAGAAGCGCCAGGTTCACTGTTTTAGTATCACGCAGTGATGAAGCCTGCAGATCATTAAATCCTCTTCTTTCCTGCAGAGGCAGGTTTCGAAAATTTGGAGCTTATTTTTCTATTATTGGTCTTTATTGCGTAGCAATAACATGGCAACATATCTTGAAAGGTTCTATTCAGGTTACGGCTGTAGGCAATTTGCCGCATGTAACAGCTGAACGCAGTCACGTGTAGCAAGCTGTTTTTTATCGGTCATTTTCGGTCATACACCAAAATGTTTTCGAAATGACCGAAAAAAATTAGTCATTTCGGGCAGAATGTCTGAAAATATAGGCTAGTGAACACAGTTACAGCAAGTTTAAATATAAATGTGAGACAAATGACCGAAATGTTTCAGTGGCCAATTTGTCTAAGCAAAAAATGACCGAAATGTCTCAGCGAAAAAAAACAGGACCGGCAGGCAATGTAGCGAGAGTTACTTCTGATAGTAGTAAGCCACGTAGTTTTATAGGGTGTGAAAAAAAGCATGAATGAAAAAGAAGCAGTGCTGCCAATGTAGCGCATTTTTTGCCAAAACATGGAGTATTTTCTTTCTGGTATGGAAAGGGTGAAGCGTTTTGTTAACGTCCATTCGCATTACATCGTCAGTAACCTGAAAACGATAAGCAAAATGTCCACTTTGCCCCGCCTGGAAAAACTTCTGCGGACGCCCATGGAAACGCACTTACATTTTATATTCGCTGTGATTTTATCGCAAAATTTTTAAAATTTTGACAATACCACTTAATCTCCAAAACGTACATAGTTATCTACGAAACAAATCCGTGGTAAACACTCTGAATTTGCTGTTAAAAGGATTGGGAACAATTTTTAAAGAACAGCTTATAGATTTTACGATTTAACTTCGTCAAATTCCTTAAGTATTGATAACTTTTAACTCATTTTTGTTTTACAATGATATTATAATCTGAAAATTTACAAACCAAAACACATTCCCAAAACGTTTTCTTCACATCTGTTCGTAGGATTTTATAGACTCTAGGCACCAAACACTTTTGTGAGTAATTTACTACAGCGATACATCTAGGTTGAGATGAAAATAAATTTCCCGTATGACAAGGTCAAGCACTCAGCAAAATTTATTATAATGATCCTTATAACAAGAAAGTATAAATGCAGTAAAATAGACCGCCCCAGTTATTCTGCAGTCAGTATTGCCACTGACAGGATGGTTCAAGGCAATTGGCAAGAGTAGTTGAGTGCGCACGTTTGACAAAACAATTCTTTATGAAACACAAGTATCATCACAGATAATTAAATACAGTACCTACTCCAACCGAAACCTGTGCTGTAAGCCAGGTTGACAAGTCGATGCCAATTGTGAATTTCAGTAACTAAACTGGTGTTTGAAAAACACAAAGACCGCGTGCTTCAGGCCGTGAGTTTATGACATATTTGCTTCTATTTCGCCGGTTATTTTTGTTACCTGCTTAAGACGCAACACGTCTGGTTTGCAAATAACGTCTCGATATCAGTGTTGAATAATGTTTTGCACTGGTAGTCAATATTATCGTGACTACACCACACCTTGCAGAAAACAGATGATATTAAACAGTAACACTGGTCAAATTCTTTTTTTCTCTTATGGACTTTGAGAAAGCATTCAGGGTAATTTAAGGGTGATGAATCCGAATCTGGGCTCAGATTGCCTTTATCTCATCACATTTTTTCGAAATCTTCATGTTCCATAAAGTATGCAATAGTTGTTGACTTACTCACAAGCGGCAGTCTCCGAACGAGACTACAGATTTTGTTTCAGAAACCCGTATTCATTTTCACCAAACTGCGAGACATTGATGATGGCCAATTTACTTCTGTGAGCCTTCATCCGCCTCCGATGATGAAGGAGAAAAGGATATAATACATGAAGAATGGGATCTTGATCGAGTTTCGCTGTAAAGCGTAGCCAGTTCGAATTGAACGATCAGATACGAGATTTAAATTTGCCAAATCAACTGCTGAAGTGCTGGTTTCCAGGCTACAGGAGAAACATCTTCTGAAAACCCGTGTAAGCGCTTAATTTTATCGTACCAGAGAGGCTAAATTGAGAAAGCACTTCCACTCTGACGGAAACTTCTTTACTGCGCAGATATGAAGGGTCATTTGTTTCTATGGGTTTGCCTCCATAACATTGAATTGACTGGAGACGTTTTATTGATAGTTCAAAACAAACCAAACACGCATCTTTACTCCAGTCCATATGGTATTAGGTATGGATCCATTCCTACAGGACACTCCGTCATCCTGAATGAGAACTACGCAAGCATCAAGGTTGCGCTTGAAAGATTGAAATAATGCTACCACCAGTGGTTGATCTGTGTGGTTTTTACAATGGTGGATTTCCTATTGGGACATCAGAGAAATCACACCAAATATCCATGTTGTTATGCTCCTGAGACGACAGTGGCAAACAACAAACATCGGGTAGGAAAACAAAGGCCACCAATATATACAATGAAGTCTGGCGACGAATAAGACTTGTGGTACATTTCCGTCAGAAGTTTCTGTCTTTTCTGTGTTGTGGAACATCATGTTAAAAAAATGATTTTCAACGCAATGTCAAAAAGAACCTGTTTCACATTTCAACCAATATTCCACATTTTTTCCGGCATATTGGCTGGCCAAAGGGACCGGAGACCAATATCATTGCCTCCAGTGATAGCGTCAGCTATCTCATCTATCGTGTTTTCCGATGATACATCTTGATGTTCTTCTGCTACTGCACTGCTGGCACTAGGTCTATTTTCATCGTTACGTAGATCTAAGTCTATCGCAACATGTTCTTCGATTTTCTGTCCTCAACAAATGATGCTTTGGACTTCTCCATATTCTGAACTTGCTCATTAAAATCAACCAGAAATGACTGCAAATGTCTTAAACAGAGTTCGCTCAGAGAATTTTCAAAAAAAACGTTTCAGAAAAACAGTTGGCTTGTGGATGGACATGAAGTATGAATGTGAAGCTGGGTACATTTGAAGCATGCTTGCCATAATAAGATAAAGTGATAGCCACCTCGTTACGCTGTGAGCAATAGGTTTTTGGTACTCAATATCCGCAAAGTCACAATAATCTTTTGACTCTCTTTTGCGAACTTTGTAAATGCAACCACACGTAATTCACTCAGCTTCAAAATCATTTAGTCCTTTTCTGAAAAAGGTTTACTCCTGACGAATTTTTTTCGAATTGCTGATGAGTTATAATTTCTACAAAGTACTACACTAAGTTATGTACAATACACTGATCATCGTAGCACGGTTCATCAGCAATGCTAGTACAGAACCTATAATGGAGTCAGAAGTTCGCGCTCTAATGCCAAAGTCATTGAGATATTGAAAAAAGATTTACCACTGCTATGTAACGATTAATGTGAAAACATTCCCGCATTCCAGCCGAGAATTAACTCAACGAAAACACATATTAATTACACAACTTGCAAACCCTTCCATAACCTAAGCTACGCCACCAGCTCCTATCTTGTTGCAGTTGAGTAGGGACAACTTACTGCATATAAATACAATATATCATAGCCAGTGGCGTAACTTAAGAGAGGCAGAGTGGCGAATTGCCCCCCTGGCAAGCTAATCATAAAAACCGGTCACCCACTTAGCTTATATTTAGGTTTTAGCATTCTTTTGGTACGTTCTTGTTTTTATGTGTTTTGCGGATCATTTTCCGGTGATTCAGGATTTTAGTTATCTATTCACATCCGGATTCACCATCATTTCTCAAGTTTATTCTGAGTGTTGGCTAGTGGACCCCGTACAATAGCCAGTGGGCCCCTTTTATCTAAGTTTACCATCCTGGCTCAAAATTTAGTTACGCCACTGATATAACTATGTGAAATAAGAAATGTAAAAAGGAGGATGTTTTGCCATTTTTGAATGTCCTCGGAGATTATTTCATTTCTCATGAAAAAAAATGGATATATACTCCAAAAAGAGGACGTATGGTAGCCCTACTTAACAAGGCTGCTCATATGTAACCTGTGCAAATCTAAGTAAGGCAGACGCAAAATCTACCAGTAACCACCAGAGACTTAAGCTAATGCGTTCTACGCGGCTTTACCTAGCATTCACTAGATTCAGGTACCTGACCGACTTTCAGGAAAACAGTAAGTGTTATAGTTGTTTCGTTGCAATATCAAACAATATTCAAGTGAAATACTGCTGTCTGGACCACCGATAATTTAATAGCGTCTACAAACAAACTTTCCTTGCTAATAAAAATGCCTAAGTGGCACGTATATATCGTATATATGGCTAAACACATAAACATGGTGGGGGGCCCTTTGTGGTGGGAGGCCCTGGACCCGGACCCCTTTCTCCCTCGAAATCCGGCGCTGTGACAGGCTTTCGACATGTCCACCGCGTTGGGGCATTCGACTGACGACTGCCCATGACTGCTGGTGTTAGGGTTATGACTAAGCGTGGATCACTTGTGTCACGGATGAGAACACAGGCCAAACTAGCGTGGCAAAAAGTTTCGTTTGCCACAAATTTATTTTGAATTAAGGTGAAAGAATTTAAGGAAATGCTTAGTTTATTGACGTAAAAGAAATTCTAAACCGAGGCTGTGGAAAGTTTTGACAGATTGTGCTAGGCCTACATGTGAGATAAATTATAGCAGCTGCACAAAAAGCAGCAAAAAATGCGTCTCCAATGATATTTAAATGCATACACCAAAAATTAATATTTCACCGAAAGTTGTTAAAACCCAGGAATTAGCTACGGAAACAGGTTTTATCACAGGTTTATTACCACGTTCGTTTCCTTCAAATAGCAGCAGTTTATGCACTGTGCCTTTGACATTTCAAAAAGCAATAAGTTTGGATGCGCAGATTTGTCAGTCAACTGCAAAATTAAGTAATTTCATAATCAGGCACCATATACACATAACATACAATTCCAAAGCCGTAAGCTGCGAGTAGGATGTTGAAGAAAGTGGTTATCATGTCTCCGACCTCGATGTTTCCTTTAAGAACTTCGGTGGTGCCATACCAGAACGACAAGCCGTACATGCAGAACACCGAGAAATATACTAGGCCTATGCTAAAGCCTCCCACGATGTGTTTTTTAATTCCGACCCTCTTTGCATCGCCCAGGTTGTTTGAGTACCTTTAAACACAAAAAAAACTATAAACGTGAGTACTGCTCAGCAAACATTTTGTTTATTGCAAATACGGAATAAACTATGGCATCTTTTAAAGCGTCACGACCGCGTCTTAAGTGTTGCACATAGCCACAAACAACGTGCCCAATCAAGCACGGTTTCAGTCCACTCAACGTGTTACACTCACTTTGTGATTGAGGCGCGTATAGTTGCTGAGCACGATGAATGTACTAACGTACCCTGATGGATATTATCGCGTCAGCATCAAGGATCTAACGGGACAAACTGCTTTTCCAGATCGTTTTATTAAATGCACTTCTGAGTTCTCAGATGCAAACTATATTTTCCCATTTGACATCACCTACCTGTGCCCTAGGGCAACTCTTTTCATCACCTCAATAGATACCTGTTTTAGGTGGAAGCTGTTAACTACTACGTGTAATCAGACCAGTTGGAAGTGCTTTTTAATCATGCGGGTCACACAAAAATTCATTTTTTTGTTACAAGGTAGCACTAACACATTAATTAGTAGCAAATAGGACCCACAAATCTAGAAAAAAACGTTTGGCACGGTTCACGGGCGAGCCACGAGAAATCAGCACATCCTGAAGGTCAGAAGTGAAAGTCTATCGCAACATATTTGATACATGGTCTTTCAGAGGAAGTTAGTAGAAACAAAAATCAGACATAGCAAAGTTTGAAAAACATAGAAAAGAACTTAAAATCGCGATGTTGTCATCACTGCATCGACACATTTTTTTGGGTGCCACTGTCTTGTTGTTTTGTGTAGTAACCTGCAGCATCATCTCATAGCGCTACTAAGAAGCGATTACGAAATGAAGTGTTCCACAATACTCCACACAATGAAGCGTAGCTTACACAGTCACATCACAGGTAAATGGTACACTTCAATAAGAAGTGGTGATCTTAATTTTTACATACCTGATGATAAAAAAAAGCTCTGCTGTGAAAACAACTGATTTTGGTGCGTTTTGCGTAAAACGCCAATTTCACTGTCACTGTGCAGTGTAAACTCTTAACTACCGCAGCGCACCAATCGGAAATGCGTTTTTGGAAATGTTAGCCACATAATTTTTATGGTGAGTGAACATATAGGCGCCCATAAACCCATGCTCTTTCGAAAAACTCTTTCTTAAGGCTTGTGACCTACCGCAAGCAAGCACAAGATTGTTTGCGGCGTACAATCCTCATCAGCCGAAACGTATAAACTGTAAGGTAGACGAGGTACTGAAAACCGTTTTTGTTTTCAACACTCAGCTGTTTGTGGAACAAGAGGCACTTTCAAAACAAATTACAATGGGCGACGAACGCTAGCGGGGCGAGTTGTTGCATTCATCCGTTACACACCTCGCGGCAATTGGTTTTCAAACAGTTCCACTTCTAACCGTAAGAGGAGCGGAACGCTCAGAATGTCACAGTTGTTTGATGCAAATATGTAATGGTAGGAGCAGACTATTTGTAAAATACCTGATTACTAAAACAGAAAGCTAAAACTTGCGTAAATTGTTTGAATGCTCAGGTAAATAATGTGTAGAAAAACATGGGTGAAAATAACAAAGACCTTATTTTTTGAAATACCCGCAAAAAATGGCTCTCCGTCCAGCAAGGTTTAAGCTTCAAAAAGTAAATTTGAGTCGAAAGGTTTTTTCGAGTTTTAGCCTATTGAATCTAACGGTTTTCGACAAAGTTAATGCGTAATACTGTTTACTGAAAAAATTGGCTTTTAGTATATCTATCCAGCCGTGAGATTTGCGAGAGCTTTGATCGTTTGTTGTTTCAAATCGACGTTTCAGCCAACAGCTTTTTACACAGGGACGTTACGAATTGGCACATGTGGCTTTTCGCCTCCAGCAAGGCATTGCAAACTGCGACACAGAACTTTCCGAGTGACCTGCAAACGAAGTGCACTTCAGTTTTAAATACGAACGTCCTCGGCTCACCATTGCAACATTTTTTTAACGAAGTCAGGGGCTGACGCACGGCAATTTCGGGTTACCGCATGACACGGTTCCGACGTCAAAGGTATGCGACAGGGTAGTTTTTGAGCCGCAGCTGCACGAAGCAATGTGCACTGACACACAAATGTACCTGAATGTGTTCGGAGGGTCTCTTCAAACTTCGGTCGCGCCTTTACCGGGTAAACAAAGCCATGCACGGTCAGCAATCACACGGTAGATGCACGTCATAAAGTATGCTGATCAGAACGAGCAGGGCTGATTAACAAAACTGTCAAACGATGGCCAGCAATTTACCTGTCGATTTCCCGGTGCTGACAACCAAAGGCAACAACCGTCCTGATCGCAGATATTGTCTCCTCCGCTATGGAACCCGCATTAGCGTAAGCGGCGAGCTCTTTCTTCGTGTACGCGTTTCCTAACTGTTGATGGAAAAAGAAAGAACATGCCTGACTGTCGTACTCGCGCTACATGAGTAGCTCTACATAAGAAGCGTTAGGGACAAATATCAAGTTTTCTTGCAAATCCACAGTCGATATTATTGATATGTTCAAATTACAACCGAAGATGGTCCTTGCACACAACTGAAGTTTGGAAAAGGCGCAGTCCGCTGTTGGATCTTTGTGATAATACTCACCACAACAATCAGGCCGGTCGATATACCGATCAGAGGCGCTATAGCCAAAGTAACCAGGGCAAGCCTCCACGCGTAGACCAATGCAATGATTAGGCCAGCAATCGTCATACTCAAGTATTGGAGCACCACCGAAACCTTATCCGCCATTCCATCACGAATCACCTTGATATCACTAAAATGCAAAAGCCAGTGATGACCGTCACAAAACACTTGACTGATCACTAAATGCCATTCGTTGTGTGAGCACGAAACTCCCACACTAAGTTCTAATGACTCTCTGACCTAGTAAACATCAATCTATGAAAATTTTTTGGGAGAGTATAATATTCGCATAAAATTGCAAGTGAGTTTAACCGGCAACACATATTTTCCAGGTACCTATGAAAAGGACAGAAATAGCAGAACAATCGTGTGAGCAAGGTGAAGTTACCGAGGATTGAGAAGAAACAGCATGGTGTGAGATTGTGAGTTAAACGCCCTAGTTTTTTGCTGTCAGGTTCGATCAACCTGCCTGTCCTGATTTAGAAAGTTTGCGATGGTTCGGACTTGCACACATCCACATTCCAACAGCAAGTCTCCACAAAGGTGACGCAGTCGAAGACTTAACAATTACAATAGCAATTTTGATGGTTCATCCATTGCAGCAAGTTTGAATTTGCTGTATGTTAAATAGTAAAACAAAATGTATTGCGTGATTCAAAAACACTAACGTATAGGGTTACCGTCAGGGAGGCATGTTATCCTATTTTTATGTGAGAAACCGATCTTTTGTCAAATACCGGATGACGGCAAATTTGACTGCGTTGCTGTACTCGGGGAAAGTTACTAGAAAGAGAAGATCGCAACATTCAAGTCATTATAAAAAACAGTCAGCTGGAGACCTACGTAGATCGATTGATTACTCAAAACACCGTAACAGGTTTAACGTTTCGACACGCAATTTGAGCGAAATTATCATCACGTTAAAGCCAGGTACGCCGATCCCACTGAAACCCAGAGAAACTCCACTCGCTCAAGCTAACACTTGCCTGTCTTGTCCAAGGCAATTTGTCAAATAGTTTCTGCATTTTTACGGTGTCCATGACGTGACGAAGCGTTTTCCGAAAACGCATCGTCGACCGCGCGCGACGAGGATCATTTTGTGGAGCATTGAGTTGCGAAGACCATGCAGTGCAATAGCGCGAGGCGTTTGTTACGAATCATTGCATAGTCACGTGGTTGGGTACGATGATTGTATTTTACTGCGCAGCAGACCAATTTTCAAGAATTTGGCGACGAGCTTCAACTTGTTTCTTGACAAGTCGCAATACGTAGAGAATACTTTCGTGACTTGAGCGGTGGAATTGCGTACCACAGCATGATTACAAGGTTTTGCAACCTCAACGACGTGCTTGACAGGCCTTGTTCTGCCAGTATCATAACTTTGTTTCTCATTTGCTCTGAATGTATTTCGTGGGTGATCCCAGTCAGTTTGTATTCTTTTTTATTAGCGTTGTTACTGGCGTTCGTCTGATATGATTGGCACTGCCGGGCTCACGTAATTAGCAAGGCGCTTACGCAGGCCCGCAACCAGGGGGGACAACCGGCAATTGTACTACCCCGATATTTTCAAAAACATGTTTAGTTGTCAGGTACAACAACAAGTTACAATCATTTTGCCCCCTCCCCAGAGGTTGTCAGCCGGTTGCGTCCCTGCGCATGTGAGTTGAACATAATTGCTCACTCGTACGAAAAACGCAATCAGTGGGACGGCACATTGCCCCCATCGCTGCCAATTTGAGAAAAAAAACGTTTTTCAGTTGGGTGCTTGACGTTATTTATTCATCATTTTTTGTGTAGATACCTTATATTAGTTGTTTAAAACTAAGAAAACTTGGTCAATGTTTTAAGTTTATGACAGCCAGCATAATTTGTTTTAAACTTTTTGAAATTCCAGAAGCAAGTAAATCCGTAATTTTTATGACGTGAACTATAAACGCTTGTTGTACAGCAGATAGTGTTTAACTAATAGATACTGTCATACAACTTAAAATCCCATCATTTCAATTTTCGAATGTAAACGACCGTAGAAAAGTTCGAACAGATGTGACTTGCGCAATTAGTTTTTTCGTTCGTTTTAATGGACTACATATTGCTACCAAATTAGAAAACTCTGGAAAACGTAATGGACAAAAACACACAAGGGCCAAACGCATTTTAAAAAAAGCACTTTATGAAGTTATGACCACCCAAAATGGGTTACCTAATACTGTTGTAGATTTAAAAATGGGGGTAATGAAGCAGTCGCACGGGAGGAGCGAAAGAATTTAGACTTTAGATCAGAAATGGGAAACCTATTCATTACTACGGGCCGCACGAATTGTCGAATATTGCGGGCGGGCCGCAGTATATTCCCAATTTTATCATATAATCAAAAACACACCCAAGTACACATGTTTTTTTTTATTTCAATATGCAAATCCAATATTTGATTTTTATTTTAGTATGCACACCCAACATACTTGGGGCATCAAAATTTTGAAACGGTCACATTAAATGGACATGCGGGTCGCATGTGGCCCGCGAGCAGCAGTTTCCCAGCCCTGCTAAAAACAAAAAATTAATCAAATCATCCCCTCAGGGATAAAGACTGTCTATCGAAAATAATTCTGTTCCCAGCAAAGAAGCAGATACTAAGATCTTACAGAGTATATATTCAGAGTACATATATTACGCCTAAGAAGGAGGCATCATAAGCTCGTATTTCCAGTAGAATCAATTCAGCTATTGATCAAACAGAATTAATTGATACGACGGGATTAATTAATTAATTATCGATTTTTCGCCATAACCTCCTAACCACTAACACTAGAAGGCCAATCAAGGGCTCTAACGATGCGGATTTTCGCCTAGTTTATTTTCAAAGAAAATAATAAATTGCCCTTGAACTTTTATCTCAGGCCCCGATGACGTCATCCAAAATCCCTTGACTTGCTCCAATTGTTTCGTCCCACAAAACAATTCAAACCCAAAACTTCCCAATCGTTAAAAATCGAAACCGCAACGCTTTCCGCATCTTTGGGGGTGTGAACAGCTCTCTACCTCGTTTGGCTGGCGATTTATGGTCAGATATGTGCCAGCCAAAGTGGCCAAAATTTTGTTTCTCGGGACATAAAGTGTTCACAATATTATGAAACTGCTTGCATGAAAGATGTGTTGAACTGTACACCTGACTCAACTAAAAAGCTTTCTCTTTCTTTCACGGTATTGTGGCTCATCAAGAAAAAAATAAGTTCCACATCCACATTTATAACGTATTGAGCCATAACGCTGAAGTAAAACTGTGCAATCTTTAACAATTCGCTGAAGCTTTCAATAGTATTTCAAGTTGCAGAATATTTTGCCCACCTTTCATGTTCCATCATTTTACAATAAACTGCATCTGTTTGATGCTCTTTTTGCACGAACTTACACAACTTTTGGTATTGATCACACAGTTTAGCTTCACCAATAGCAACGTTTCCCTCCAGCATATCCTCACATGTTTCAACATTTTCCCATTTAGTTGTTTGCAAAGGAGCTTCCAGACAAAGTTTTTAACTTCAGCAAATAAAGTAATCCGTTTATCCAGACAGTGGTGTAAGAGGAAGGGGTGGCAAGCGCAACCCCAAAAGTTTTGATTTGGTAAAAATCCGGGGAAATCTGGAAAAAATCTGTGAAAACCTTCGCAAAATCCCTGAAAATCTGGGCAATCTCCTTGAAAATAGAAGCAAAAAGGGCACCCAACGTCTTTTTTTGAAGAAATGATGCCCAATACGGTCTTCATGAGAAAATATTCGCACAAAAGTGGTCCAAAATTTTTTCGGGCAAGTTTGGGGAAATTCAGGCAAAAATTTAATTTGCCTGCTCCGACACCTAAGTATCCAGATATGCAACTCAAGATTTGTACAACACAAATATTGTACATCTGACATGAACAAATCACAG
>JGI24021J15306_10005804_pt1 | contig 14716 bp, 9 predicted proteins | sample Ectturendosymbi1_FD_15306 | JGI IMG/M metagenome (IMG submission 15306)
AAAAAAACGCCTTGTTGGCAGCAGTAGCCAGGTATATTAGTATTACGACAATTTACACAGTAGGCTATCTGCAGATTTTCAACACAGGGCATTTATTTTCAAGTAGGCAGTGGCATATTGCCACGATTTACAAAGAAAGAAGCATTGGATTTCCATGGTTTTCAACGAAAACCCAAATTATGACTTTATTTTACTTAGCAAGCAGGGGCGCACCCAGCTGAATATTCAACTGAACAAACAACTGAACATGTTTTTGAAAATTTCGGGGGAGATTGCCGGTTGCTCTCTTCCTAATTGCCGTATCAGCTAGTAGGACTTGTCAGCATCACTTGGAAACAAGAGCTGCAAAAGTCTGGGATCTCGTCCAAAGCGATCAATGAAAACTTGCTACACAAACCAGACAATTAAGTAGACCTGTATGTTGACACGACTACGGACAACTCACTAGAATTNGAACACCACGCAGGTTTTGCAANATTGACCAGATGAATTATTAAAACTCGCCACAGCAAATATAGCTTTGCACNCAGTATTCACTCAGATGTCAGAACTAAGCCTTAACAATTAAGACGTATTCCCACAAGCCTGCATAGACATATTCTAACAAGCCACGTAATTTTATTTTTACACTGCCTGAAAAGAAGCCTGCTTGAGTGTAATTTAACACTCAGGCACATTGGTCACACTCGCACTAATAATGGATTTTTCAAACTTGTGGAAGCATTGCTATAGACTCACCCATGCTTCTTCTCACAAAGTACAAATGTAGGCTACGTGGCTACCGCTATCAGCATGTCACTGACTCGCTGCATTACTTGCCAAGATGTCTGCGTTCAACAGTCTCATGCAACAAAACCCCTGCTACCGTAATTTAAAGTGAACCTTTGCAGGTTTGTTGCCACGGTATTGTTACGCAATATAGACCAACAGCAGAACAATCCTCTCGCGACTTTCACAACCAGCCTCTGCAGGCAAAGGAAGAGACATGAGTGAACTGCAAACCCATCACTGCATGACACTGTAACTGTAAACCTGACTCTTGTGCAGTGTGAGTTTCATACCGGAAAAAAAACTGTCATTGCAAGAATCAAATCAATTAATCGGAATTTATGATGCCGACTTCAGGTTTTTCGGGAAATATTTGGTTCTTAATCCCAATTTCCACGGGGGGAAAACGGGCATTTGCCCACCCTGCGAACGCCCATGCAATCATTGACTATTTTATATCAGGTTCCACAAACGAGGCCAGCTCATCTAATGAACCGAAGAAACATTTTTGACTAATTGTTAGCACAAGTTAATTTTTTAGTGTGCAATACAAAAATATTTTTGGCGATGATTTTCAATGAAATCAAGTGTCATGTCAACACCTCTTCAGGTCTTGTGGGGGGATGCATCCCCTGCATCTCCCCCTGTGTCCGCGCCTGATGTTAGGTTTATTTTTTTAGAGTTGATGCCGGCTGCTTAATGCGCATTGCACACCTGTGACACTAAAGCATTCAACACTTAGGCTGCACTTTCAAAAACTGGAACGTTAAGGAAACGGTGGTTGGTCAATTCGCTCTCGAATATCTAAATAACCATTCTTTGCACGCAGGCTATTTTAACTACGTTCTACACAAAACTACAATCGCGAACAAATTGAACCATGCAGAAACAAGGGACCTCAGTTTAAAATACAAGTAGTCGGTAATTTGTTCAGGGGCTTCACATGAAACATAGATCAACATATCGTATTTTTATGAAAATCTAAAATAAAGCATAAAAATTTCGTGGGAGACTTGATTGCCAGGTTTGTCCCCCACCCTGGTTGCGGGCCTAATTCAATTTACACGCGCATTAAACTCTGTGACACACAGATTTGATCTTCTATTGCTTGACCATTCTCTTGAGTACTGTACACACAGCGCGATACTTGCATTGATAAAGGCGATTGCTAGCCTACAACAATCGACTCAAAAGCTAAATGAACTCTATATGGGCGTTTCTGTAGTCTGTGTTTCATTTATATTTGCCTGCACTGTAAAATAATTTTTCCTATATCATAACTGTTCAATGACTATATTTTTGAGGTCACGTGTTTTCTTTAACAACTTTTTACAAAAAAACATTTCAAGGTGAGGTTTTTCAAAATAGATCCTACGTCTGCAAAACAAGACCAAAAAATATTTTTAAAGTGCAGCATAAGGAGCGGTAGCGAATAGCGGTAGCTCGCTACTGTTTTTATTCAGGAAGGGCTGCGGTAGCGCCGCTATTAAATTTCCCAAATGGCGGTAGCGATAGCGACGCTATTAATGAAGTAGTGGTTGCCCACCTCTGGAATTCGGTAGGACGAAGTCATGGATTGTTGTCAAGTTGCTATAAATATCCATTCCGCCATAAAGCTGCCATACACGTTCTTTTCGGCCTCAGCTGCTAGATTGAAATTCTCGAAGATTGCATTCGAAAAAAAGTGTTGAAGTTGCTTTCAGACAGTAGATGGGAGGCACATGTGTTGGCAGTTTCAGTAATCACAAGCTACTTTCTTAAAATTCTGGAGGCTTTATCAGATGATCAATTGCAAAAAGGTGATACTAGAAGAGAGGCAAAGAATATTGCAAACAAGATGTATGAAATACAACTGGTGTTGATGCTAAATTTTTGGAATGAAACTATGAAAAAATTTCATCAGACAAGTCAGCTTCTTCAATGTGAAAATGTTCTTGTAAACAGGTGCAGGTTTGTAGCCTGCTCATCATTGGCAGACCTGTTGCACACATCAAGAGATGAGTTTTGAGAGAATGGAATCGCTTGCAAACGACATGCTCCCAGATGTCGAATACAAAGAAACTGAAACACGTAAGCGAGCAAGAAAGGAACTATCCAATGATGGAAACGCATTAGAGGTCATTTTCAGTGCCAAGACAAAATCCGTATCTCAACTTTTTTTGCAATTGTTGTTTGTCGACAGAGCTTAATTCAGCAGTTCCATTCATATGTTTTTCATAGGTCCAAAGCAACCAAGAAAACATCTTTCACTCATATGGAACTTCACAAAACCATTAGAGAAAACATACTAGAAAGTGCTTTTTCAAATGTTGAAACTGCCTTTAAAATATTTTAACATTAATTGTTAACAACTGCACAACAGAGAGTTCTTTCTCACCCAATAAGGTAAAAAAAAACAATAAGATCAGTTATGCTATAAGAAAGAGTCGAATCGCTGCGTAAATTAACAGCTGAAGCAGATATTCTGAAAAGTATTTAACTTTAAGGATGTTGTCAGTGATTTTGCGAAAATCTGTATTATATGTCTATATTATAGCCTATGTCTGGTTAGACCAGGTATATCTAGAAATTTCCGAGTTCTAGATATCCCTGGGTGAGACAGGTCAAAAACTAAAATGGACACGTCCAGTGTAGAAACGAGTAGGCACTAAAACTGGGCAGTGCTTAGCCTTAATCCGACCTTGGTGCCAAAAGCACGACTTAAATCATGCACGTGCAGTGGTTTATAAGACATCGTTAAATGTTACACGTTATCGCGCACACATTAGTGACGGTAAGTTTAGATGTAAAAACAGTTCCATAATATAGCACAATAACACAATGTCACGCAAGACTGAATAACCGAAATATACGTGATAGACCAGTAATATAGGAGCTGGGAGTAAAATATCACTCCCAAAGGTTTTGATTTGTCAAAATTTTGGGCAAAATTTTCAGAAAGTTTGGACAAAAAAGTTTCGACATTTTCTAACAAACCTAATGAAATTATATTTCCTTGTTAATGAGTGTAGGCTATAAATGAAGGTTTGTTGTCACAGAAAACACATTAAATATACATGAAATCAATAAACTGTTTCTAGTAACTTCGTGTTGTAATTTGTGAGAGTAAATGAATAACTGTTTCATTTGAAATTTTGGCAAAAGAAGGCATTTAATTTATGTGCTTTATTAGTTTACACTGAGGGAATCGAGTATACTACAGGACACGTACTTCATTTCAGTAGAGTCCATGGTAGGAAATTACAGTAAACCTTTTGTTTTTAATTTTAAATACAGTGTTAGGATGAATACGTTTTGCCATGCAGTTTGTTGCTTGTTGCATACATGTGCAGTTGAGCAGACAATGTGGTGAGACTCATGGCACAGTCATAATAATCAATAATATGAAACATATGTCACATGTAAGCTACGTATTCAGAGAAGGAAGCAGCTTTAGGCGTACCTCAACTAGATGTGAGCTTCCTTTCTGACAGAAAAAGCTGGAGTATGAATAGAAAAATTCGGAACTGTGAGGCAGATGCTCAAAGTAACTGAGCCAGCTGGCTTCTGACAATTTTCTGGCACAGTCTGACGTACGTACTTTTTCAGTTAGGTTATTAAGCACCAAATCTGTTTTGAAGTCTACGATAACATGACAGAGGTAAATATAATGTACAAACAGCTACAAAAATTTTTAGGGAGCAAGTTTGTCGCGTAAAAGTTTTTCGGACAAATATCCTTTGCACCCCCCAAAATTGCCTACACCTACATTAATGTGATAGACACATTCCGTCGCTTTTAAAAACAGTTTGTAATAGGCATGTTAATTTTCATCCTAAACATAGGATAGATATATACATAATTTAAATGAAGTAAAGACTAGTCTATTTCTACACTTACATTTAGGATTCCTTAATTACGCTGTTGAGATCAAAGCATCATTGTAGAAAGGAATCTTGAACATGCTTTAAAATAATTAGTAAGTTATAGTGATTTTCTTGTTCTGCTGAATGCGTTATTTTTCATCAAGCATCGAGACATGAAATTCGAAGTTGTTTTCGTAGTTTTCCTTCTCACTAAAGGAGTCTAGCCAGAGAAATTCAACATTTGTTTGTGTTAAATCATGCCACTAAAGACTCCTGTTTCACACGAAGGATTTTTTTGCCACATCTTATGATTTCTTTGACCAAAGGCTTGGTGGCAGCCGCAGACTAGTTTGATTTCCATTAAAGGCGTCGGTAATCATGTAGCTCACTTTTTGATTAGGGCTTTCTTAGTCCTCAGCCACTGATCCGTTCGTAGACTTTGTAGGCTATTCTGTCCAAGCACAGGGGCGCAAGGAGGGATGAACTCAGGGTTGCAACTGGGGGAAGCAACGCGGAAATTACCCTCCCCCTGAAATTTTCAAAAATATGTTTAGTTTTAGGTACAAGTTACAACCATTTCCCCCAAAAAATAGTACAAGTTACAATCATTGTGACCACCAAAAAATATCAGCTGGTTGCGGCCTTGTATGAACTTAAACAACTTTTCAGAAACCGAAGAGGTCCCTCATTACTAGAACCACAAAATGTATTTGCTAGATAAATATATGACTGTTCCCAACACTAAAATGTGGGGATTTTCCAAATAACAGCTAGTTTTGTGCGTTGGGTTTAAGTATGTACTCCACAACTTGTAATTGAGCAAGTTGTTAAAAATGGGGTTTTCAGCACCGCGGTCTGAACAAGGATAAATTTGGAAACTCTTCCCTGCATGGTATGGTAGCATTGCTTATCTAACATAAGAATTTGTCTTGGCGTAGTCAAACTAAAGGGGTTGCACGTGATTAATATTTGCTCTACCGGTGTCACCCAGTTCTGTAAGAGATGGTTGGGACGTTCAAATGTTCCAACCAGGGTTCGAACATGGAGGCGCCACACTTGCTTCTTGCCCCAGGCGCCATCCAACTACGCCCCTGCTCTCAGCGCTTAGACTGAGCGAGATCATGCTGCTTATTATAGAGCAGAGGTTACTAACCTGGGGTACATTTGCCTATCCGAAGGGGTACATTGTGATGTTAGCAATAGAAGAGAAATGTGTATTTATATATCTTTTATTTCCAAATATTTATACATGTATCAGTGAATATTATTTCCAAAAGCCGTTATATGCTTATTTTTAGATATATCTGTGATTAATCATGATAAAATATTTTGTTATAAGAAATTTCAGGGGCACATGTTCATCTGTCGAAATGCTGAAGGGGTACATGCTTATCTTTCGAAATGATGAAGGGGTACATCCTCATCTGACGGTATGCTGAAGGGGTACATAGTCAGAGAAAGGTTGGGAAACCCTGTTATAGAGGAATGCCTGTTCTTACAAGGTCTAACGGATGCGTATGTGAATGATTTTTGTGTCAATTCTATTTTCTAATATGCACCGATACAATGACATTTTTCCATTGAGACCTAGTAGCTGTCACAAAACATTCTTTAGTTGAGGCCTCAATGTTACCACCGAGCTTATATTCTGGAACGTGACGGTGTGTCGTTCTGCTTGGTCGACTTTATGTAGTCAGAAAAGAAGTGGGATTTATTTTAACTTTCTACATTCACCATTAAATGCCCCACAAGCAAAACGTCAATATCCTTGAGATATGACTAATTTTTAGGTAATGTCAGCATTTCAACTGAGCACCCATATCTCTGTAGCCGACTCACTGAGGTTAACAACTGCAAGAACGAAAATAGCATACAAAAAAGATCATTAACGACTTTCATCAGCAACTAATCAGCTAAAACGTGCAATATTCACAGGCCAAAAAGATGAAAGTAATTTATAACTAAGATCAATGTCCTGGAAATGTCAATAGTCGGCAGAATGGATTGATGCAAAAAATGTTTTTCACACAATTCAAGTGAAACCATCTACAACAAGTTGCTGGCTAGGCACAGTTTTCCCAGATGTGTTGCGGGCGGCACTCACGCTGACCTGCAACTTTAATACGTGCGATCTCATAAAAAGAACCCTTGCCGTAATCACCAATGTCACATGCATGTGTACATGTCGGTGCGAGTCTATCAATAGCAATTAATAAATACTTCTGCAGCAATGCACACATTACTGCAGAAAACATCACTGAGGGTGAATCACTGTATTTTGGTTGAGTGCCAGTTGATGTCTGGATGCACAACATAGTCTTCTGACTGAAATACACTTCTATCAAGAACACGAGTAATCAAGATGCATGTCTGGTGACCATAGTCTGGACTGGCTTTGCAAATTTACTACTGGTGCCAACCTGTGACTGCTTGCCGAAAAAAATCTGCATAGGAGGCGTACTATAAAATTCCAGCTGCTACATCTTTGGCGTAAGCGTGGAGTAACTTGCACCAACTTTGCTAACGTAAGTGTTTTTAAATCTGACAGAAGGTTCAGCAACGAACTTGTTTCCAGCAACCGATAACGTCAGGGCCTATGAGGCCACAGCAAAATAATATTAACAGGAGTGAACGTTTTTACTGTATGGCCCTAAACAAGAGCTACAAAAGAGATGCATAGAGTGCACAAAGCTCGAACAATACAGCACCATGGAGCTCAGAAACGAGAGATTGAATTTTGATGAAGTCAGTGGTGGGGAACCTATTTACTGTTACGGGCCGCATGAATTGTGCATTATCGCTGGCGGGACGCAAAATCAATTAATTTTGTCCTAAAATGAAACCTTCATCTAACTATGAGGAAGAGTGACTTCTCTTGTCTTACTATCTAAGTGTCTGCTTATCATGGAACTTCGCTTTGACGCGACGTTGTGTTCTAACATGGGTAACGAAAATTCTGATGCGGCCATATCAAATGTTCACGCGGACTGCATTTGACCCGCGAACCGCAGGTCTCTAACCCCTGCTCTGAGCAATATTTAGCATAAACACCAGAAAATACGACTGAGTTTTTTTATACGCAATCAACGCCGCGACTACCGGAATGAAAACAACGCATTGCTTTTAACAAATAAAAATATTTTGTGTACCGCATTTCAAAGACAAACTAGGATGCAAATACTTTCGGATGGATTCAAAGACAGAAAAACTGTTACGTTGTGAGTTGCGCGGTAAACGTTGACTATTTGACTTACATCAGATGTGAGTCCTTCCTCAAGCAACACATTCTAAAGCAGAAACAAAGCATTTAAGAAAATAAAACCTGCTGCAGTCTTTTCTGGTCTTCAAGAACCAGGAGGGTCAGTTGGACGCAACTTTAAATGGCAAACTTAAAAAAAGACAACTGATATTAGTCATTTTGCATTACAGTACAATCGCAACGAATTAATACCGACAAAAACAACAGAAAAAGTATATGCACAGTGACGTAAGCAGCGCCATACAACAGCGCAAACTAAAACAACAATTGAAAGTTTACATCGCGTTTTCGCATTCTTTAACCAGTTGCAACTGTTTCTTTCCAGCTATACAGGCTGAAATCGACAGAACCCATGCGTGGGAACCAGGGAACCACGTCGCGGTTCAGTCACGCTTGACGGGAGCGTTGGAAAGCATGTACACTTGATTTCCAGCAGTTGCTGTGATCAGTGTGACATCGGAGTGGTGGGAGTGAGTGAACCTGCTGCGATCGTGGTCTATGCTGTACACGCCAGACGGCAAATCTACGATGATTCCCGACGTCTGCGAAGCAAAAGCTGAATATATCTGACAAACAGTCACCGGTACGTATGCAGACTGATCTGTTAAACACATTAAAAACAATCTGTTTTTGATCTGTTAAACATATTAAAAACAATCAGAAAGCTACCTCAGTGAAATTGCAAAGAATTTTGAATAGGGGATAAACCGAGGGGTGCAGTGCTACAAAAAGAGGTAGTTCCCACACCAAATAGAAAGGAAGACTGCATCAAATAGTTCGAATAAAGTGAGCATTCGCCTACAATAATTTCAACACTGGATCTTCCTGTTTCACTGAGGACTTTGACTAGCAGTGCGAACCTGCGTGTCGTTAGCACATCTGGGAGATCGCAGCCATGTTTCCATGTAATTCAAATCTTCAAGTAACTTTACTGCTGCAAAAAGGTGTGGGAGCGCCGTTCCCACTCCACTACACCCCTGGGTAAGCCACAGGAAATCATGCCGCTGACTTTAGTGAGGACATACAGAATATCCCAGCACTTTGCTCCAGCTAAGAATTCAACCACTACGGAAACGAAATTGCCAGCGTTCTGAGAAGACGGCATAAGAGTGTTCTCTGCGAAGAACAGGTCGAAATGCCTGAAACTAACCTTGAGCTACAAAATACTGAAGCTTTTGTTGGGACCCGATTTATACACCAACATCTTGCATCTTTAGCTTCTGTCAGTCGCGTCGCCACGGGGGGTTTTGGTGGGCTTAGCCCCCCAAACAAAACTCCAAGTCCCCCAAATTAAAATATGAAACACTATAAATCAGTGGAGTTTTTGTCAAATTTTAAAACGTCAAGCCCGCCTGCATAAACGTAAAGCCCTCCTATTGAAGACTTTCTGGCGACGATTCTGGCTTCTGGTATGGAAATAACACAACGGTAAGGAGCAAAGAACTATTAGATCTTAGCGATATTGTTTCAGAATGGAGAGAAAAGGCATTACAGCTGTGGAACACACAATTCAGACCAGACTGTCATTGTAAAAGACGAAGAAATGAAGCCATCACTAATTAAAAACAACTGAACTATTTATAAATCAAAAAAGATATTCTTTGCGTTGTTTTCATATCGTTATATAAAGATTGAACTATTGCATTATGTTACATATTCTTTCCTGTGTATGCATATTTAATGTCAGTGTATACTTTAACTGCTGTGCTTTTCATGGCCTGACGCTGCAACGGTAGTTGATCGCAGTAATGACCGGATGTAAACTTCATGTGAGATCAAGTTACCTTTTGTGACCTCTTGTAACTAAGAGAGAATAAACATCACGGAATTTTACTCATATGTCTGGACAGAATCAGGGCAGGGCTTTTCCCTTAGGTGTCCAGCACCAGTCACAGTATTGACAGGAGACTAAGGTCATCTTCACGGTAATTAAGCAATCAAAATCGAGATAGAACGCGACAAATACTGCTTTTAGGCATTGATATTCAGTCTTCTGACTCATACCTATGGTCGATTACCGTCACACAAAACTGCCCTTTCACTGTTTATGGATAAAATATTGGTTACAACAGTCCCAGCTGGAAAACCTTTGTACCGTGTTGATTTCTGGCAAAACAGCGCTATGCTTCAGGATTCTTTGACTAACGATGTCTTATCGAAACGCTGCCAAAATCTTTTGTGACTTTTAAGCTCGCTGTTGAACCACTGGCATAGTAGATAAATCTTCGAAATTGCTTAAATGTTCAAATGTAAAATTTTTCCTTAAACGATTTGAATACAAATGATTCAAAATACTATGTTGCATTTGGAGAAATCATTATGGTAATGCCGAGCTTAGGGAGGGCTTATCTACAGCGGTAGTCTTTGACAAAGGCAAGTTCTTCTAGCCCAGTGGTTCTTAACCTTTTTTCCTCCACGCCCCCTTAAGTAATTTTCCTTTGTTTCACAACCCCTGACTTTAAATAAGTTGTAAACATTGTATTTCTTGGTAAATTTATTTAATTTTTTTTATTTTAAAGGTTTTGCGACAGACACGAAGTACATAAAATATAAACAAACAGTCTGCACAATGCAGATTGATAAAAACAGACACAACAGAACGATTAATAGCGAATTTGGAAGTAGAACAGCAGGGTTACAGACACTTTCTTAACATTATTGTTAGCTAACCCGTAACAATTGGTACAATACTACATTCAGAGTAGGACACTGAGTCCAACCCTGGTCAAGGCCAGGTGGAGTACGAAAGTATTGTGGCATGCACACGCCATCAAACAAACACTGCAACGTCTGAGCACTCATTTGCAAAGCAAAATGCGGTTGTAGTGTTCAAAGAATAAGGAATATAAATAATCTGACCATGTGCGTCGGCAGGGGGGCTTTCCATCCCTGGAATTTGAAAATTGGCATTTTCCTATTAAATTTTTAGCAAAAAAGGTCGTTTTCTTAGTTTCGAGTGGGTAAATGAATTTTTGTCACTTTACCCCTCCCCCGGAAATACATTTTTGGCCGTGCCTGGAAAAATCCTTCCGACGCCCATGAATCTGATTGCATCAAAGTGCGCAACCATACGTTTTCAGACTTTCTGCATCGTTCAAGAAAGAGGTACATATTTTTTTACAATAACGTTTCAAAAGTAGGAATGTGGCATCGAGCGTGATGACTACTAACACTCGCTCCCCACGGTAGGTTGTATGGAACCCTGAACCCAAAATTATAGGCCACTGATATACTTGACAATTTTTGGCCAATATTTGGTGCAACAATATTTTGCAGCGTTGGATGGAAAACGCTTTCTTTTAAGCAACATTACGCACGATTTACCGGTACTCACAGATATGCATGTTCCCACTCTAGCCCTCATGCTTAATGTGTTGCATTTGCTTGTTTTAGACTTATGCAAACTTTTGCAAATTCTTTCTTTGTTTTATTCCATTCTGCATAGTTTTGCAACCCACACTACTTCGCAGAGTGAATACGGATTACTCCGACTAACTGTATATCAGTTAAACGCCATAGCCGCGTTTTCGCATAAGATTCCAGAATCTCAAACCAAAACCATTCATACGTGAAAACCATAGTACGGTTAATCGCATAAACGTGATATTGGAATAGAAATGTTATTTTCATTTGTGGACTAAAAACTTACTCCGCGCTGCTTTGTGTGAGTGAAAGACACGATTCCGAGTTTAAACAGCTGAGTGTGATCATTGGGATGGCAAAAAAGCAAAGTTACTATATTCCTTTGGTCGAGAAGTCGACATCGTATGGTGGCCAGTAGCTGCCAAGCCACAGAAACCTAGTGTCACATTCAACAAGAGTGTGGCTCAAGTGCAGTCGAATTGTCATAAATATAGATCGTCGCATCACAGTAGAACATGGCGGGAGTACTGCAGAAAATTAATATCATGCAGGTGTACGGCTACATTGCAGAAAGCTCGTCGAATTACAGATAGCCATAGCGGTGCATTCATGTTCATCTGGAATTGGGCGAGCCGCTCTGCGATGCAGCCGGCTACCTTAAAATTATATGCGCACCATGCTGTTCTCAAATGCGAGAAGGGCACAGATGTTATTGCTAAAGCGACTTGGCATGTCGACTAAACTGTTCCCCTAGTTGCGTCCCTGAGATGCAGGCTCGAATTCGGCCTGAAAATTTTCAAGAAACTTAACCCCAACTTCAATCTCTGCCGGAACTAAACCAAATAACATGTAGCGGCGTAAAATTCGCACTGGCGTAACGTTTGGAAGGTAGACACTCCCGTTCAAAAACTTTCCATGTTGTAGAGCATGTAAGGGCTCGCGCCCCCTCCCCCAGTTAAGAACCACTGTTCTTGCCCGTTGCCTAAAAAGTCACAATTAGGCAACCGGCTAGAAGAACTTGCGTTAGTCACTTTTCTACCCCTATAAGATTGTTGACAGAAGGTAGAAACGCTTTCAACACTCAACCGCAAATGATTTTATGACGACACAGCGTTTTCCTAACTCCTCCAAGTCCTAAATGTCACAAAAGCCGAACCACATCACGTAAAAGCGTGACGTCCTTTATGAACGACGACTGGCACAGGTCGAAGCCGACTGTGGCGAAACTTTTTTCTTTTTGCGTATGTTTGTGAGTAGCAAAAGGGGCGCTTTTCACGAATGCTCTCCAAATGTTTTGCAAATTGTTCAGTGTGCGTTCTTGAAAACTGTGATACATCGATTTAGATACAACATCAACTGCGACGCTCATGGCCTTTCATCGTTTCACAAACAGGCCCAAAATCAGCGGCAAAAATGTTTCAGTTGAAGGAAATGCGAAAATAAAATAGTTGCTAAATGGAACAACTCGTTTACACGATACGACGTTCCGCATTACGAAAACCGAACGGTGTTGAGTCAACAATAACAGCGAACTTTCCGTCGGTTACGACGACGTATGTCAATTAGCGGAAGGCTCAAGCAGAACATAATTAGCAAGTTTCAAAGAGAAAAAAACTTCGAAACCACTTAGCTTTACGATCACCTGAGATGAGTCAAGGAAAGGATTGCCAAAAACACTTATTATTCCTATCACTGTTTCTCACTTGAAGAAATTTTCGATTCGTAAGACAGGCATGTTCGACTTGAAATCGAAACCGAAAAGGAAACCATAGCCGCTTTCCACTTCACAAACAGCTTTCAATGACGTTACGTACATGTCTGACCTTGCTGGGTTCGTCGTCTTATTTCGTTGTTTAAAAACCAGTCCAGACCTGTCTTCTTTCAAACAATCAATAAGCTCAACCAAACAGCCCGCACAGATTTAATCACAAATTGCGAAAGAGGTCCTCAAGAATTTGGCGAATTCAGGAGAGAGGTTAAAGCCGAGACTTGAGAGATTAGTAAAGAAAACACAGCAGGCTTTGGACACCACAAAAATCGGTACGAACTTACCCCTAGAGTGGTCTTTTCAACGACGCGAATCATATTCTTATCCGATCCACCGCAAACGATGCGCTCTTTTCCAACCCACTGACAACAGTAGAGCTGCAAAACAATAAACAAGAGCGCTGCAACATTGCAGGTCAAGGGAAAGGCAAGTTGCTGGATGCTTTTTGCAGTGTTTACCGCAGCATGCGACAAACTAGTAAAAATTAATGGTAGTTCGATGAACCATTTACTGCCGTAAACACCGGAATAGTATCATTTTCTTATTCAGAAAAAACAAACCATAGCTGCTGTCGACTGGTGTTTAAGCAACACGACACTATGGAAAAATGCAACAGCGGGTTGTCAAACGACTTAAAAAGACTAATTGGAGCCCAGTTTACAACTTGTATATGGAACGTTTTCAAGGACTTGTTTGTGCCCGACAGCTATTCACAAGATGTAGTCTATGCGTCTTCAAGCATCGGTCTCAAGGCAGTTACCGCCACAATCCATAACTAAAACATTCATCAGTCGCATTTCTGATTTCGCTTTGCTAACAGGAAGTACCGTCATTTTCACTTGTGCAATAGTAGCAACTAAAACGCTTGGTGTTTTAATAGTTTTTTTTTAATCTAACAAAACTTTTGCGACAACAATATTGGAATTGGCAAAAATAAACAAGCTCCATACACTGAGTTTAATCAACGAATCGTCGCAGATATTTATCATGCATTTTGAAGGCCAGTGTCATTAATCACGCGCTTCACGGCAAGAAAATTATAACACACAAAAAGTAGATGAAAGCATGCAAGGCACAAGGAGGCAGAAGTCGACAAGAAGTGATGAGGGACAATTTAAGGTGACTTAAACCAGTCAAGTCGTCATCACCTGCTTTGTGCGAAAAGGCACGGCTCGGCAGCGTTTTCAATAGTGGTGAACTTTTTTACAGGATCGGTCAGTCAAAACTTTCGAGAGTCAAGTTACACTCGCTGTAAATTCACAAGCCAGTTGCTTCCAAGCGAAAGAACATGAGAGCGTTTTTCACCTGGGAGCAAAGCACACAGAAAGAAACTTGAGTTTCTTTACAACCTTCTCACTTCTGTTTCAAGTTACACATGAAGCAAAGATTGTCACCCTGGTGTGACTTGGCGTCCAATCTGTTGTGTAATGTTGGCAGCAACACCGGACTTGGTATTCCAGGTCATTCGTCGACAAACCAGTGTTTACAGAATATTTGCAATCGGGGTGAGCAAGATAGCGATTTGCAAACTAATAGCAAGTGTTTATTATCATATCCGCTCACAGCGATTTGTCCCAAGACCGCAAGAGTAAGAGGGTCCGGTGCCAAATGCGTGACAGCTCCTGTGCACGCGTGGGTCGTATCCACCGCGGTAAGCAACCCACGTGCAGTGGTGTAACTAGGGGCAGGCAAGGGGGGACATCTGACCACAGG
>JGI24021J15306_10005806_pt1 | contig 14715 bp, 7 predicted proteins | sample Ectturendosymbi1_FD_15306 | JGI IMG/M metagenome (IMG submission 15306)
GAATGTTTAGCCCCCCTGCACAAACATGAAGGCCCTCAATGGAAGACTTTCTGCGACGTTGCTGCCCAGGCCCGCAGACACGGGGAGCATTCGGGGCAGTTGCCACTCCAATGCTTTTTGTGTCCCCCAAATTTTGTTCTGCTCAGAAAAATTTGTTTCAATCATATGATAAAAATTTTAATCTTTCTCCCATAAAAATGTATTTTGCCCCCAAACCTCAAAACCTGGCTACGGGCCGGGTTCTGCCAAAATTGCGTCTGCAATTAGAATATTTTGTTTTGAAGTCTATTCGACCTCGAGATGTAGCATAACGTCGAAATTATTTTAAGCATTTTGGGGGAGGCCCGGAGTTGAGCTGATAAGGCACTGGTTTGGTTACAAGCAGTAGCGTTGCCACCCCCAAATTTTTGGGGAGGACCAAATATTATGACTTAAAGCACGCAACGTTATTTCATTCGGACATTGCCTATCAAAGCGCAAAATGACAAGATACACTAGAACTTTAGGGGGTAATGGTCCCATTGACTCTCTGGCTGCGCCTATGATTACAAGAAAAGAATGAAAAAGAAAGAACAGTATACTCACTTGATGTTCAATCTTCCAGACAAAGCTCGCAATAACGCAACACCCAGGCACTGCAGAATGCCGACGAAAAGCAATATTGTCAGTATTTTCTGCTACGTTTGGTTGTTACCAACTAGATTGCCCGCAAACAGAAATGATTGGTTGAAACTCTATATGCCAATGCTAGTTAAATCAGCTAGAACAGTTTCTCGTGAGTTTGACTTGGAAAAAAGTGTCTTCATTGGGCTTACTTCTTATGGTTAGCTGAGGGTGTTGCGACAATACTTAGCTGTGCAAAACTTGTCTTCATGCTGTTTACCATCAATCTAAAAGAGGATTGAAACGCTGTACTTGGTATTGCTTCGAAATTGACAACTTAAAAACGGCATAAGCAAACCTTGTGTCCACTGAATGAATTATGCTCACTTGTTCCATACAATATGTGGTCACTATAACAAAGGAGTTTACGTACAGCTCATCAGATCGACAACTAGACGATATTTCTGAGAGCGCCAACACGGTCCTGAATGAAAATGTATATATCCGAAAAATTAACCTACAAAAATGGATAGAAATATCGGAAATTTAACGAAGAGAACTTCTGAACCGCACGAAAGAGTTATAAATTCCATGAAAAGATCGCACTACCACTTGTTCCAGAGAAAAATGTAGGAAAGGCTTTAATTTCTGTTGAAGATCTAAAGCAATCATAGAACCAATGTCGGCACCACAAAAGATATATTTTTGAGGGGACACTACACATAAGAGAGGCATATATTCACGCTTTTCAGACAAATGGTCAAATAGGTCACACCTGTGTGGGGCCCCCAAAACTAAGATGGCCTAGGGCCCAGAGCTCCCTAAATCCATTCCTGGTCGTGACACCCCAGTTACATCCAGCAACACCATTCAAGCTTCTTTCCCCCTATTTATGATTTTAAAAAGTATTTTAAATCATATTTCTGCACATTATGTGCCGTAAACACCGTGTATGGTTTTACAGCAACATCTGAAGCAGTTTACTCTTATGAGATTATCAAGAATAAATACCTACCTCTGAAATACCGTTTTTAGCCAATCATTTATACCTTGGAAGAAAACGTGTGACTCACTGTTACCAACTTCCTCCCAACTTGAAAATAACTGAGAATCCGCATTAGAAAAGAAAGTTGAGAAATGAAATAAATTCTATTGCTTTTTTTCAAAAATTTTTACCGACGGAGCAATACCTCATGAATTGCTTCACTGCTTTTCAATGTTTTGAGCTATTGTAAATTAATTTTCCAAAATCCACCTTTTAACACTAGAGTTTGTAGATTTTAGGTAACAAATCTAATAAAATTTGATCGNTGCAGACTAGCTCTGCTCTGAATCAAATACAACACTTCACATTGTCCNGCACCTTAATTCTGCGACTTATCGAGTTGGTGATTTAATTATTATTATTGAAACGCATACGGTAATGCAATTCAGACGGCGATGTTCAAAAGCTATGATGAGCTTTTAAAAGGCTACACTAGCGCAGGTTAGATCATGATACACATTATAAAACTGGTACAAATGTTTTCTAAAATTGATTGCAAATTTCACCAAGCACACATCTATAATGGTCTTCAGTCCAATTTCAATAAACTCGCATTTGTCGACGAGTGGAATATTACCACTTTCCACTTGCTTACAACGTGGGCCAATGGTACTTTCGTAGTACATGCTGCATGGGATTTGAGTCAATGACAGCACCGCGCGTTAATCCGCTCATGTCGCTTTCATATGCACTGAGTCAACATGTAGTAACCTGCACAAAAAATTTGATATCCTGAGCCTGCCCGCACACACAGGCAAATCTCTGCGGGTGCCGACACCCGCCCCGCAAATGCGGGTACCCACAACCCGCGCGGGTTAACCCACCCCAAGCAGGACTCTAGTGCTCAACCTAACGTACCACTTAGCCGGAATAATTAATGACATTAAAAACAAATTAGTAAGTTTAACAGTTATAAATGCGAGACCTTACATGAAATGAGAATATGCATTCTAAGACTTTGTCACAACTTAAGACTCATCCAGGAAAATATGCAATGTCTCTCAGATAGCACTAGGAACAATTCAGCAATAGGGTTAAGCGGACTGGCACAGTTAGACAAACAATAACAGCCTTCAGCGTGTGGCCAATTATCATCAACCAAAATAATGAGCACTTTGAGCCCTTTCCTGCTGTCAAATGTTAACGTGGAATTGATTTTTGAAACGGTAGGTTCAGTTGGATTGTCTTGATAACGATGGTGACAGGTGGGATCTGCGGTATTGTGGCTTTAGTTTTGACGATTGGTCGATCTGTTCGTTTCGACAAACAAAGTAATGCTTGCTTTAATGGACCAAGATCATCCCACAGCGTGGTCATTTATCTTTTGATTGGGACAAACATTTTGACGCAAGGTAAGTAAACCCGTGTGATGCAAACTTTTTATATTGTCATAATTTTACATTTTATCGCCGAAGGTCGTGGTCGGTGGACTTATAACATCATTTCAAACAATTAAGAAATTAATTGTCCAGACTCCAAGAAACATGTAAGCAAATGTAAGTAAAAGTGGAAAATCGTTTTCACAGGTCGTATCAAATTTTAATACAAATGTTGGGCCAACATCACATCATTTATTAACTTGCGTAGGAATTTGTTGACTTCAGGCTTGCACTTAAAACCATCATTTAACGCTTCCTATTTTTAATGTGCCCTAACAGCTTCATAATGTCTTCGTTTACGCATAAAATTGAGAGAGAATAGAGGAATCATTACTACTGTGCCTGTTTGCCTTGTGTGCATCACCGTGTGCACTGCCGTGTTTAGAGAAGAGCTGTTGACCTTGTGGTCCTTCTAATAACTATGCCCCTACTGATTTCCTGAGGATCATGGAATCAATCTAAGGTACTTTGCAGGAGCCAATTCTAGGCAAACATTTACCGAAAGCACCGAATATCTTTACCAAAATCTGAGGAAATGACAAACCTTCAAAACTTCTCCAGGTGTTCTTCTTCTCCTTTTCGTCAATTTACTCAGGTGGCATCTCAGACAGTTGCCGAACAATGGAAATCAGTCGAACTCCGCTGGTTGTTCCGACATTCACTTGCTGGTTCGAAACTGTTGTATTGCAACCGCTGGAACCGTAGTGGCAGATCTTATTGCAGTGGTTTCTCTGGCACTAACTCCGAACGATGGTACTCTACTAAGTGTAAGTAACTTGTTGAAACAGGGATTGGCAATTCAGTATAGCCTAATGTGCAGTATCATTCCAGAATGTTTTTCTTTTTTAATTCCAGAATGTCTAAATCGGATCGAGAATTTCGAAACATATTCTTAAGCTTGTTCTTCAAACAATGTTTCAAAAGTGGTGTGAAGAGTATTCATTTATCATATTTATCATACTAAAATAAAGACACAGTCTAAGTGCAGTATAATTTGCTTAATTCGTCAGCTCAGAGGGATTAGAAAAAAGGCAAAGTGACGAATTATGGAAACAGATGAAAACTCTATCATGGAAGCTCTTATACTTTATCATAGTAACTCGAATACATAGTGCTTTTATTTGCAGTAAAATACAAGTGTATGACGTTATAGTTGAATACAACAATTAATTTCTTCCTTTTAAATCATTAACAAACTTTGAAGACTTTTCACTTTCACTCAATGGCTACTCGGGTCCCCCTTCGCACTTCGTGTATAAATTCGATAAACAATATAGATTCGATAAACAAACTGCGAGTGCAACGATTCTCAGATAAAGATCCTTAATTTGTCTGAATTCCCACACGTACTAGCTGCTTAGACATCAAAAGAGAAACTGCAAATGACGTATTAGCCGAACAAAATGCTTCTAAGGAATAGGAAGAGGTGACGAATGGAGCAAATTGACGAAATAGACGATGGCGAGCTAGACGAACAGAAATGTACACAACAAATAGGGATTCTGCCGGGAACGACGCAATAGTAACGAATCGAGCCAATTGACGAATTAAGCGATGACGAATTAGACAAGTTCTACTGTACAAGTTTTTTACCTATAAACCTGCTCAGGTCTGATTGAAAAACTAGCAAGATTGGTCCAATTTGCTCCGCTCAGGCAATATGGTTTCCACCAAAACCTAAGCTTACGCAAACATTTCAGACGCACAGGCACATGTTTGAATAAATCAGAACTATTCCTAAACTCATCTCAACCTAACAAAGAAACTTGTTGCATGTCGGAAACATTTTATTATTTCAAAACCAAACACATGCCCCTCCCCCCAAAACGCGAGTATTCCAAAGGGCACAAAAAAAGCAACATGAAAACATCCGATCTTCCGCCAGTAACTTTTATTGGTGGTCTGTATAAGACCCATAGTGTGATGTGCTCGAAGCCGTTGGGAGTTGATGCAAAAAGGTAAACTAGGTTGAGACATGAAAAGTTTTTATTTTTACGATATTTTGTGAATTCTTGCGCATAAGATGTATTTGGCCCAATCCGGACAAAAATCCTTCACCACAATATCTGAAAATCTGCCCAAAAGGATCGATCAGAAAAAGAGAAAACAAAGTGATTTCAAACATGCTATGGTGGCAACGCTGGTTCTGAGTTAACTCAGCTTTTACAAACTAACAACCGGGTCAATTGATTATTTTTGTGAATTCTTGCCCATAGGGTGTATTTGGCCTAAACTTCTCAAATTCTTTTACGACAATTTCTGAAAATCTGCTGCCAAGAATCGATCAATAAAAGGAAAAACATACTGTAGTGACTTCACACATGTAGTGGCGGTAACATTGTTTTGACTTAAGACTAGAATTACCAAGTGATTTTTAAATTCAATTTTTGCAAAATCTGCACATCCTGTGAGCTTGAGATTTATTGACTTTTCCTAAAAATCCTACTACTTTTCAAAAACTTGGTTGGTGCGATTCTGTTTCAGTTTTGTGACAGTTATTTGATCACTTTAATTTTTGCACCTCGCCATTTAACAAGGTGTCGTTTTCGACACAGAGTGCTTGGAGATAGACAAAACTAATTAATGTTTCCTCATGGTTATATAAGTCGATTGTTTCATGTGCCAACTGAAATGTTTGCTATCTGGTGGCAAACACGCTTTTTTGTTTGGACTTCAATATTGTTTGTCAGGTTTTACAGCATATACTGGATATACCGTTGTACAGCGATGCAAGTAGTGGTCGTTTGCACAGTGCATTTCGTGAAGTTATTTCTAATAAATTGATGTATTACACGTAAGAAAACCAAAGTGGCTTTATGTCAAAATAATACGACGCTAGACATCTGAAACAAAGGAAGGTAGAGTTGCGTTCATAACCAACAACTACTGATTAACGCATCATCCAATGCAACAAATAACCAATGAAAACCACTATCACGTCGTGCAAGGTTTCTACCAACTGGGAAGGGTAGTCGAGGAAACAATGAAATAATTCAGCGCTTACACGCATAATTAAAGGCGATGACACAAGTAATTAATGGGGATCACATGCACCAGGTTTTTTAAAGGTGTTTTAGGGACCCGATTCGGGTCCCTAGAATTGAAAATCGGGTCCCTAGAATCAGCGACAATTATCATTAGGTCCCTAGAATCCGAGAAAATCGGGTCCCTAGAATCAGAGAAATCGGGTCCCTATAGCTCCATGGCGGGTACCTAACATTTTCCTTAAAAAAAACTGCATACACCATCAATAAAGGTGCAATTAAGGGAACCTTGTAATAACAATACAACAATTTCTTATTGGTGAACGTGCATGTTTGCTTTTCCGTCATGTCGCACATTCGAAGGACGCGAAGGATATTGCTGATGTGGCCTTTGACTGGTGTACGAATGATGACATAACATATAAGGAGGAACAGCAGCATGAATCAGGTGAAGATGTCATCGTACCTGTTATTGGTCAGGCCACATCAGCTGAGCAGCAGTTCAGACGAAGGAAACGTCAGTTATGAAGAAGTTGATGCATGTAAAAGAATTTTTCATGGTGTATTCGCTGCAAGCTCTATTGTTTATGACATATCACTATTGGTGGGAAGAACTTCGGGACACAACAGTTTTACGGCTACCATCGCTGCACCTACGCGAAACTCTAAAAATACAGGTACCCGATTACAGTAATTACAATGCGTGGCAGCACTCCACGCCAGAAGTAACTCTTCATTCAGTTATCAAATGCACCATTGAAAAAGCTTACAAGAAAGGAGAGAATGACTTTGACTTGAGCATGTATGAGATAGAGTCGTTTATTGCTCTCCAGTATGTCCGAAGACTCACTTACATCATTTTCCTTACACTAAAACTTACGGCATTCTAACATTTTCAGAAAACATGTCACATGTTAGATAACTGCTATCCTCAAATATTTTAGTTTTCTGGGCCAGGAGGAGACCGATTCACAGCAATACGTGTTGTTTTCCTGACATTGGCATCCATGTATGAGTGAAAACATAGGTGAAATTTTTTGTTGACAGTGGACAAGCAGTTGATGCTTCTAAAGTCACGTTGTCCTTTCACGATATTTATGGCAAAGAAACTCGATAAGTACGGCATCAAGTAAAAGAGTTGTTTCAAAAGTCGACTGGCAAAAAATTGATCAGACGGAAATTTATTCTTCAACTGATACAGGACGTGCGCATAAAAAAAATCTCACTTGAAAATGTTGGGGCCAATTGCTCTTCCGTAAACTGAGATCTCTCTCGAAAACATAAAAGAATGCCATGGTGCAAGATGCAACAAGGCGTGTGTGCATCACTTGCAAGAAACCAACTTGTAGCACATGTTCTGCTGGTATTTCAAAAAGAACTTACGTAAAATGCAAAGTGTCCTCAATCCTCCATGTGTGAAGCACTTCGGTTTGGAAAACAGGAAAAACGTTTTGAAGTTTTGTTTCCAAATTTCAGTATACGCTCTTCATGCTGATGGTATCTCTGTGATTTTCATTACTGCGCCAAGACTATTTTCACTATTAGCAGCTATTTACATTACAATTTACATTACAGATATGTAAATAGCTGCTTCTGTCTCACAGCATCTCGCTGGCTATATTCAACTAGTTGATCAGCCGTCAGAGATAGTCATATAGGTTCGATCATTTGAAATATTACAGTGCAATGCATTTTGTGTCAACTCCAACAACATAAAAATAGGGCTAGTGTGGATAGATTTTTGTAAAATTTAGTAAATTCGGCATTGTTTGCCTTCTACGTGGCGGTAAATGCTTTGGTGTCGTTTTCAAAACTTGGTAAACGGCGAGGTAGAAAAATGTTGGTAAACCTGGTGTTAACACACATTATACAAAGTGACAGAAGGGTTTTCGTTGACATAAAAAATGTGCCATTGACTTTACGTCTAACAAGCGTAACTGGGCTAAGTACTTGAACACACAACGCTCGCAGAGAAACCTCTTTCTCACAGTAGCAACGTTGAAATGTACTACACAACAAAAACCAAATTGCGTGTAACGCTTTCTTTTCAGCAATTTGTGCAGAAGATTCCTAAGTGTTCTTTGCACACGGCAGCTCCACAATTCCGGCACTCAAACCTCGTCTTGATTTGCGCTGACTAACTGGCAACGGCCGCAGGTTCCTCATTGGCCTTGTAATTTCAGAAACAAAGTCCAAAAGTTTAAAGAAAAAGTATAGAAAAAAATTTACCATGCGGGCATGCGGCAATTGTGTTGTGCAGCGGAAGGCGCACCTATGGATGTCAGGCATTAATCCAATCAAAAACTCTTCACTTCACAGGCACCCACTAACTGGCTGCAGCTTTTGTCACTGGCACATGGCAATTTCATCACATATGATGTCGCAACAGAAATAAGGTCAAACAATTGCGAGAAGAAAATGTGGAGAAAAAAAATTTACGTGTAAATAATCCTAGTGTCTGATTTCTAATTGCGGAAGGGTTCCTTTTGAGAGAGAGTGACATCATTTATCTTTTGATCACTTCAATTGGCACATATTGGTGACAATGTTTGGCTGTCTGAATTGTGAAATATTAAGCCTTTTGTATCTCATCTTGCCGAAGATATTTAACCGACCTTTTTCTGTCACAATATTTGTTGTTTAATTTAGCGCTGTAAGTGCATGTTATGTGTGCTGTGATTCTTTTCTACTGATTCATCATAAACGCGATGCATGTGAAACGCTACGTCACTTGTTGCAGGAAAGTCACGTTATTTGGAACGCGGATTACGCTGTAAGCATGTGGTGGATTTGCATCTGTTTCAAAAAGTGGAAGGAGATGATTTGGCCTTGGAAACATATGTGCTCGTAGGATTGGGGCGATAATAAGAAATGTCAAGGATGGTTGTAATGCGCATGGGCGTCGGAAGTGGATCTACGGCCTTGTCTCCATTTTGAAAAATGACATTTTCCTATTAAATTTCTAGGAATATTTTTGACCAGAAACTAATACCAGAAATTATATAAAACTGTTCTGAAGTTTTTTGGTGCCGCAAATAGCTGCAATAAACTTGTTTCAAACAGATTTTTACAAACCACGAAATTACTTATGATACTGTTATCAAAAGACACCTCCGCCCCCGTTTCCCAGTTTTGAAAGGACACGGGGGAATGCCCCGTCATTTTCCGGTTCTACAGCGTGCCTGGTAACAAGATGGCAAAATTTGACCAGGCCTCGCCAATTCTCATTCCTCCCATTACCGCAAACAGGTGGTAACTGCGTGTTCCTGCAATGTTTTCTAGCTCGTATTTTCTCAAACAGAAGATGTGGAGACTGCAAGAATGTGATAAACTGGACAAAGTGCCATATACACTTGTTTCCTTGCTTTCAAGGAAGTATGATCGAGTCTTTCGCTGCGTTAGATGTTGTTTGGCCACAGATTGCTGACCAATACGTGCATGTACTACAGCAATAAATGCGAATTACAAAACAAGCATTACATTCAAACAAATGTAAATCGTTTTGTGCTTACTTCGGTGACTTGCATGCACATCGTGCCGCCTCGACTGGCAGGCTATCTCATCGTCAGCCGTGAGCGCTGGTCTATTCACTTCGGGTATCAGTAATTGCGTAGAAAAAGCTTCAAATTCCTTTCAATCAGGATGTGTACCGAATGTTAACCAGAATGTGCACCAAATGACAGTGATTCAACTTCAAACCCTTGGACGCAGAATGTGGCACTACAACGTGCCAGTTTTGTCGGGTCGAAAACATCTGTATCAAGAGAGAGCGTTGAACACGCGGTGGCAGGCAATATGGACATCTAAAATGCGGACTAAACATACGTGTAAATATTACAGGGTTGCGAAGTCGGAGTTGGAGTCGTAGTGACAACGAGTCGGAGGTCTTTGGTTGGATTCCGTGTCAGGGTCAGATTCCTAAGAACACTGGGTGTCGGAGTCGTTGTCGGATTTTTTATCAGACTCCCACTCCGGAAGTCCAATTTAATCATTTTTTACATAACGCTCCAAATTAGGAGACCAAACTCATGCTTGCTGAAAAGTTACAATTTCTTTGGAATCTTTTAATGAAGCAGAGAACCAGAACCGTCTCCAGAAATCTTTGACACAGGAGCTTTGCGTTTGTGCAGGGGCTTAACATTGAAAGTTTGATAAATACTTCATTGATTTATATTGTTTCATATTTCAATTTGCGGGGGTTGCTGCTCTGTTTGGAAGAAGCTAATCCCACCAAATTCCCCGTGACGACGGGACTGCAGGAGAACTTTTGCTGTGCACCACGATTTCCATTAAATTCTGGTTTCTACAAAATTAGCTAGCTTCAACTTAAAGACCAAGCATTGTAGGCATAACGCATTCTCTTAATCATGCAGGGAAAGCATTCTCTAAACCCTGCAAGTAGTTTTGAAAAGTTCCCATTGCTTAGTGTTTACACAGTTATCCGTCGTCAAACCTGCTCTACGCGTCATTGTTTAGTCGACATTGCCTAGATGGTTCTGAGTGATTAATTAATTGATAACCACAAAAGAGCCTACATGTGGGAAACCATGATGTCAGTATGTCTGATATCCAATGGAAGCAAGTTGAAGGACTGGAAAAACTTCAAGTTCCATTTTCAAGTGACATAAAAAGTTAAAGAATAAGATCTCAAACTTGGAATGTTCTTAAAAGAATGGAAAAGGTAAGATCATTCCGTATCTCAAACGCGTGGTTTGCTTGCAAAAACGATGCGTGGCTCGACGAAACAAAGATAAGTGCACTGCTTCACAATAAAAGTCTTCTGACTGGGGTGGGCGTGGACCCTACGAACAGAGCGCTGTAATCTAAAATCCAGCAAGATGAAGCAAAATCATCGTTTTTTGACCGTGTCGTGATGAATTTGGATTTAAATCAAGGGTCTACCCTTCAAATTGCTCCGAGGGCCGAATGAGGCTTATGATGCAACCGAGAGCCGCATTATGATGGCGCAATAATGGCCGATCCTGTAGTACCTTAATAGAAACAGCTTTTACATCTTATTTCCTGCGAAACGTGTTATGAGGTAAAGGCAAATCATTTGCGGCCGTCTCAACATTCGTTTAAAAGAAACTTCTTCGCTCGCTGGCCGATCACTTTTAAACCAGGGCTGGGGAGATCATGTGAAAATGAATTGGCTCCGGCTCCGAACAGAATTTTTATGGCCCGCGAGCTTTCTCACTATTGATTGTTGTGTGGATACAAAAGTAGGTAATTTTAATTAGAACACGAAAAACATCACGCATGACAACCTCCAACTACGGCCCGCGGGCAAATCCGACCCGCCGCGACATTTCATCCGGATCACGAAGACATTTTTTCAATGAGGAAAAAATAATACATTTACAAAAAATGTATTGTTTTCGTAGAATATTACATATCTCGAAACAAGCCCATTACGTAAGTTGTCCGGTCCTCGAACTGTTGTGTAGTGGCTCTCTGACAGAAAAGTTTGGAGACCCCTGGGTTAGATCGTAGAGAGCTTCTAGAAAATATTCAGCATAAACGTTTCCTAAACTGAAACATTTTGCGGTAAAAATGCACTCGGGGTTTAGAAGCACATAAATGTGATAAATGTGTGAGAGTGGGCTGCATTTTCTAGTATGAAGCAAGTCAAATTTAAAACATCAATCGAATGTCAGGCGAAGCACTGTCAATAGTCTCCGGCTTGCTAGCACTAACATATTGATATTGATATTGGAACGATAGTGTCAGAGAAGCCTCAATCACAGGCATTGGATTGATTTGTAACAAATTTTTATTGTTATTGTGCAATAATTTCAATGACACACTAACTTCACTAACCTATTTTCTTTTTTATGTCTTGTCAATCCGTTTTTTATACACCATTTTATGAGAAGTGGCCCGCGAGTTGTCACGTTTTTGTAAAATGGCCCGTTGATCAAAAGTAATTTGACTACACTGCTCTACACAATAGCAGCGCGGCAGAAATCAATGAATAACAAAGCTCGCGTGACGAAAGGAGTTGGAATAGTTTTTATTCGCTTATAAGACGATTCGCTCATAAGACGGGTCCCATCTTCACCTGGGAGATTGTCGATATTCTGTTTAGACTCGTTTATAAGACGAAGGAAGGAAAGCAGGTAACGTGAGAAACACATTTCAGTATCAAAGTACGTTTATACTAACTTTTAAACCACATCTCTTCTAAGTATTAAAACAGTTTACGCAAACTGCTCTGCAATAGAACACAGCAAATCAGTATGCAAGTTATGAAAATCAAAAGCCTTCAAATTATTCGTTGTCGCTGTCTCCAAACAGTTCGCAAACTTTGTTCAATTCATAACATGACAGTTAATTTAATTACGGCGCACCGGTACGTGTCTCTGTTGTTTATGTTTGCCAGAAACTGTGAAATATCTGCACAGTTCTGAGTGAACTATTTCCTATCTCTGTAGCCCTCGCCTATGAGACGGGCCCCTCAATTTGAGCCCGAAAACTCGAGGAAAAATCCCCGTCTTATAAGCGACTAAACACGGTAAGTGCTTGACGAAACAGCGGTAAACAACGGAAGAGTTAAGCTTGGACTTGGTTGGTAGGCTCAATTGCTTGAGCTTTTTGTTATGGTGGTTACAGAATATTCAAATAACTTCACTTTAAAAGTCGTTTGAGACGGTCATCATGAATGCCTAGTGCGCTTTGCGACAGTATCGATTAGCCCAGTGCTTCGCAACCTTTTTGATGTCGCGGCCCACTTTTCGCCGAGACTTTGATTTTGAGCCAACTTTTCAAGAAAAATTTGTTTCAGAGCTCATGACTAGGGAGCATTCCTTGGATGGAATGCGACAATAATACTTTTTTGGTATTCGCAATTCATAACTTTTTCTAAAAAAATACAGTTTGTGTCAACCATAACTTTTTTCAAAAATATTTAAGTTATCTTGGAACATTTCGCGGCCCACCTGAAGGAGTTTCGCGGCCAACCGGTTTAGAAGCGCTGCCTTAGCCGATGTGTGGAGATTACACACCGGGAGAATGCACTTTTCCATTTTTCTTGTTTATTTAAAATCCTGGACACACACCGATATCAATAATATCGGTTACAAATCTCGCAGGGGATCTGCTTTAACCAATTATTATCGGCGTTCGGCAATGACTTTAATTGTGGCTATTTTAGATTAGCAGCTAGTCAGCTACTACTGACCTGTGTAAACAATCTCGGTGCAATTCCCAAGTGCGATCGGCATGCGGGCAAACGTGTCGACTAGCCAGTTGTATACATCACTTTGCGCTAATGTTTGGTCATAATTCATAATTGACGATAGCAAGGTGCTGTAAGGCGTCAGCTAGTTCAAAGAGCCTTGTTTTTCAGCGCGCTTAGCAAATAGTGTTGGATGATGCATCTCAGAATGGGTCCGGAGTCGGAGCTGCTGATTAACCTCCAGCTCCGGTTCCGGCTCCAGCTAAATTTTTAAAACAGCTCCGGCTCCACGGAAAATGACCGGCTCCGGGGCTCCGGGCTCCGGCTGCGCAGCCCTGCTTTACACAATGGTGAACAAACTCATGAAACTAAAATGTTAATTATTTTAAAATTCCCGAAAAGCATCGCTGGCCGCACAAAATGCCTTCGTGGGCCATATATGGCCCACGGGCCGCGTATTTGAGACCCCTGGTTTAAACACTAAATCAGGGATCACAAACCTTTTCGAAATTGAGAGCTACTTCTTGCGTGCGAATTAATGCGAAAAGCTAACAGTTTAATACACACTTCTGACATAAAAATGTTGCTCAATTTACCTTTGATTATTTAAGATACAACAATTAAGATATTCTACAATGTGAAGACACTAATCATGCCAATGTTACTTTTAGAACAGGTCCGCGGGCACTAACGTAGCCAGTCCAGAATTTCTTTTGAGCGCAAATATTTTGATCTGAAGCGAGCAACAGTATTTGTTTGAGACAACGCCTCTAGAAGTGGACACGGACAAGAAATTCTGGAAATTTGGGGAGCCGTGGCACCCTTCCCCCTCCCCTTGCTACGCTGATGCCCGCGTGCGACCTTCTTGGTCTGTCCGGGCAATCTGGCGCACGCATACACAACATTGGTAACCCCTGCACTAAATCTTCTCAAGATTCAGACTCCAATACAACGACAAGATTCAGAGGGCAAGTGCGATGAAGCTGATTTTGATAAATTAATGGATCAAAAAGACCATGAAGCAAGGTAAGCTATAGGAAACAGCTAACACTTCAGCTGCAATGGATAAAAGCTTAGCATGTTTCAAGAATGACTTCTGTTATGTATTAAAGCATGTGGAAAAAACAGATAGAAAATCTATGTTTGAAGTTCAGGAACCCATAAAGCAATATTCTCAAATAGTGAAAGAGTCTGCTGAGTTGGTACCAGAGATTTCACAAGACAAGTGAGCGTTGAACGTCTGTTTTTAGCACTAAGGCTCATCAGGACGAACCAAAAGGCTGCAATGAAGGAGAAACTCTCAGAAACCATCCTGTTTTTGAGAGCAAACTATTAATGAGACATATATTGAATGAAACATTGAACGTAATGCGAAAGAGAAATAAGAAAACGGTAGTCCCGTACAGTAGCGGACACAGGCTAATTTGGTTGGGAGGGATGCGATATTGATTTGCAATGAACCCAATGCTTCACAGGACCATATTGCGTAAATCAATCACTTTCGCATACGTACATTTACGAGGAAAC
>JGI24021J15306_10005807_pt1 | contig 14715 bp, 8 predicted proteins | sample Ectturendosymbi1_FD_15306 | JGI IMG/M metagenome (IMG submission 15306)
AATCTAAGAATGCTTGGCAAATCTAAGCATGCTTGGCAAATCTAAGCATGCTTGGCAAATCTAAGTGTGCTTGGCAAATCTAAGAATGCTTGGCAAAACTGAGCATGCTTGGCAAATCTAAGCATGCTTGGCAAATCTAAGTATGCTTGGCAAATCTAAGTATGCTTGGCAAATCTAAGTATGCTTGGCAAATCTAAGAATGCTTGGCAAAACTGAGCATGCTTGGCAAATCTAAGTATACTTGGCAAATCTAAGTATGCTTGGCAAATCTAAGTATGCTTGGCAAATCTAAGTATGCTTGGCAAATCTAGAGAAGTTTAAATACTGTTTCCGGAGGACTTAGCACGTTTTTCATTTCTTGCTAAACGCAAGTTGTTTACTTTTAACATAAATCAATATTTTCATAATTGAAGGGGGTTGTTTTCTAATCAAAGTTAAATGGCAAAAATACCCTTACCATTTCGTTATACAAATTGACAGGGATTTACCTTTTCCTAGTGTTACCAGTTCACAACCTAAAGACAGAACACATTGTCTTAGACGGAACTGGCTTAAATGGCAGGGGTCAACATGGACAATACCATTTACAAAGGATAAAGAGAAAACCATAAAAGGGTCCTTTATCCAAAAAACTCAAGCCATTAAAAAGCCATCGGAACCCCAGAGGCGAGACAACGGCACTCTAGATCACCCGTCGAGCTAATGTGACCCGGAGGCAGAGTTTCGAGCACTGGATAGACTGTCAAGGATCAACCCGGACAAAGCCACCAGTGTCAACCAAAAACAAGTCAACTGACTTAATTTTCGGTCTGAAGTCTCAAGTTGTTAGAACGCCATCGGAACCCCAGAGGCGAGATAACAGCACTCCTGACAATCCGTCGAGCTAGGAAGGTCACGAGGCAGAGCTTCGATAGAGCAGTACCGTCAGGAAAAGACGAATCCTTTCAGGTGATACTAGCACCACTCTGTTTTGCTTCAAAGGCTAAACTACAAATAACAGCGTAGACCAGAGAAGGAATTCACAAAAGCGAACTCCCTGGAAGGCCAAAATCGGCCCTTTTATACCCATCTTCAACCAATCAGATTAAAGGGGCGTATTCGGAAATCACATGACATTTCCTATAAATAGACATAATATCATAGCTATAAATGGTTCATTACTTCATCATTGTTAATGACATCATTTTTGGACTATTTTTAGTATTTTTCCATGACGTCATTTGTTCAGGGCTTCTCCTTTTTTAGTCATTACATCATCAGCGTTTTGCTTTTACGCTTGACTGGTCACTGCCTTTAGGCTGGTTTTTCTTGTCTTTGTTGCTTGAAGCTTGGACTTTGTTGCTTTAATCAGATCAGCACTTAATATGTACAGACCATTATATCGTGTCTGCTACAAGCGTTTGCAGTTAAGAAAAAATTGTACAAAGCAGCCTTGATGAAAAGTCCCTATATTCACTATGTAATGTCAGTCGTGAGCAATAAAACCTCCGCAATTACACCTATTTGTTTCTGTGTCTCAATAAACAAAACACAATTAGTTGTTTTGTTGTATACCACATTTTTAATACATTTGAATCACAATAATTCGCTTCAACAGCGTCACTGTATGTTGATCACACAATGAGCAAAACCTACCGAAAGCAAAGCGAGACTCGTTGCGAAATAACCACGTCAAGGTTTGCCGAGTACATTCTTTCAATCTTCCAAAATGATCAAATTGTGTTTGAAATTTAGGTAGTGTAAAATACGTTTTGTTTCCCAGGTAAGATTTGTACCTAGGGGTGTAGTGGGATGGGAACGCGTGGGAACGGCGTTCCCACATATATTTGCACTAGTAACGTTATTCAAGATTCAGATTTTTAATTTCAATTTCTGTGTGTAGCGCCTGGGACAGCATAAATGAATAAATGAGAAGTTATTTCATGCATAGCACCACAGCACAACAGTGGAATAGGAAGGTTCAGTGTGGAAATTCTTATCGGCGAATGCTCACTTTATTTAAACTGTGGTGCAGTCTTCCTTTTCAGTTGGTGTGGGAACGCTATTCCCACACCTCTTGTTTTAGCGCTACACCCCTCTTTGTAACAGTTGACAGCAGCGGTGTCAAAAATCCCTTCTAATTGAACCATGGGCGTGGGAAGGGGGGCTGAGGCCCACTGCGACATTGGCGATTTATCTTTTGTTTGATTCCTTTTACTCGACGGAGGCAAAGTTCAGGAAAACAGAGCTTCTGCGCGTTTCAAAGCGATCAAACCACAATCTTGCAAAGTTTAACAACAATCTGTAAACACTACAACTCACATAACTTTGACGCTGTATGAATTGATACAAATAGCACTGCTATGCAGAGGTTCGATAGATGTTTTAAATGTTACAGGTTAAACATGCCAAAAGCAGTTGTTGTCCTTGGTCAGATTCTCAACAGAAAAAAGCTGCTAATTAGATGCACGATTATGCGTTCCTAACACTGGAACTTTTAAATATTTGCTACTTTCAAATAAAATATATCGTAACAAACGAAAGGTTCACGTTGACGCGACAGAAACAGATTGTTGTTAAACTTTGCAAGAATGAGTCATGAGTTAGATTTACTTTGTTGCAGATCAGGATAAATCAACTTACAGTAGTTACGCTGAGTTATTTGTAAAGCGTTTCTTGCTTTAGATTATAGCTATCTTTAATGAGTATTGTTTGTTTGCTTTTGTTAAATAGGACATAGGCCTACTGTACATTCAGGGTAGTTTTTCTACGAAAATGAAGAGAAGTTAGCAGTGCTAGCAATGAAATGTATGTAATTGTCTGTGGGATTTGAAAGTAGAATAAAGTGCGTGTGTGTCAAGGCAAAGTGGCGCGCAAGTATTGACTGCTGAACGTTTAGAGCGAAGTTTTGTAAACAGAGTTGTATGAAGTCGGGACATCAATGATGCAAAACTTCTGAACGTTTCCTGTTTTCGAAAAAACGTCGCACAGACCGGTGACGTCACATTCTGTCATTCAACAATTGCAGCAACAATACGAGCTGTGGAAGATGTGACGTCATAATGTTTATCGACCGACATACGCGATCTCAAACACCCGACAAAAGTGGTGAAGAAAATAAAAGTACAACGGCAGAGCGAAGTAATTGGTCGAACTAAATTATCGGATTAAAACCTGACACGACTTGCCGGTCACGTCTTTCGCGACGAAATGAAGTTTCAACAAGCTGCGTAAACTTGACACAGGTGAAATATAACCATAACGCAAAAATATGAAAATTATCAAAATATTGTGTCTACGAAAAACATGAAAAAACGAAAACTCGACAATATGAAAAATATGCAAATATTGTCGATGACTCATGATGTTGTATACGCGCAAAAATAATAACTTGAAAAAATATCAAAAGTCATAAAATATATTTAAAATATATGAGTTTAGACTGGAAAAGAGGTAACCCCAGTACCCCACTCAACCTGCCCCTAGTCTGAAACCCAACCGCACGTTACCTGCACGCTTTGTACAATCAAGGAGGTAAACGCCTTTCGTTGCTACTACGCGATCTCCTAAATGTTGGAGAAACAACTCGGCTTCTTATTAAAAGTGAAATCCAAAGCTAGCAAACACTGGCGCTTAATGCTGTGGTTGCAATTTCCAAGCATGTAGTAAAATATTAACCGTCAACTCCAATTGAATATACAATAATCATGAAAGTTTCTGTTCCCGTTGATAAAGTCAGAGTTTCTAACTTCTTTGTCGCAGAGACGGGTGGTCTCTGTTATTTGCTGGTGAGCTAGCAACATCTGGAATATTCGTCTGTCTGAACTGCTGGCACCGTTTCGTTTCACTTTTTAGTTGAATGAAAGCAAGCTTGAACATAATTCAAATTTCTTTTTTCTTCAAGTTTATAAATAAGATATTTTCAAAATTGTTTTGCTGTAATCACCATTAATTCCGACTAAAAGAAAAGGAGAGAAGTATAATCAAAAGTTTACCATATTTGTGAGCCTTCCGGCTTTGCGTTGGATTACCAGTTTTTACTCTTACTAAACTTTTATGCGCTCCTTTAGTTATGTTTGGCTAAAATTGCTGATTCAGTTTACTATTTCAGTTCACTGTGTTTTGACAATAAAAAAATTACGTGAAATTCCGTCTTCTTTCGAAAAACCTTGGTAAGTAGGCCTATATAACTTAACGTATTTTAAGATGTGATCTGTGTAATTTGCAGAAGGAAAGCAAGAGTTTTTGGAACCATCAACAACAAGGATTGAAGATTTCAGCAAGTGTTCTCTTGATTCAGACAATATTTTATTGCATTGGTTGAGATGCAGGCGCATCAAAAAGCTCCTTCTAAAAGCATTTCCATAACCAAAATGATAACCTGACTTTGAACATTCCTCAGTCTATCAAGGTGAAAGGAAGAGAAGTACAAACTAAAAGCACGAACAACCAACGTGTTTTTCATCAATCTAATTTTCTGAATGTTATATCCCTCTTACGTTTGCAAACAGTCCGAAAAACTTGGGTTTTCTTAAAAATTCCCACAACGTCAGAAAATGTCCCGAATCACTTATTGTTTTCAATGCCCACAGTGTTGGGAAATTGAACTCTTTGCGCTGCTGATTTATTTATTGCACTACTGTATATGGTCAGTTTTCCTCCGAAGGAATGCATGAGTCGCTGCATGTACGTTTAACTGAAAACATTACAACGCTCTTTGATGATGTAACGATAAACAGCGAAGGTAAAATTTCACCTTCAGGCAGAAATCTCCAATTTTCAAGTTGATCGTCGTTGGAAGAAAACAACTGGTGTTGATTTTTTGCAATGAATTGCTCGGTTTCAAATGTAGTCAAAGTGTGTACGTTTAACTAAAAACATTGAATCATGTGACGATAAAAAGCGGAACTTTTGCCCTTCAGGCAATTTCTAATTGCCAAGTTGATGAATATAAAGGTCGTTATAGGAAGCAGCAACCAGTGTTTATTTTTGCAGTGAATTGCTTCGTTTCAAACTTGGCTTGATTCTCGCTTCTGAAGACCAACATGCTTCGCAATACATATTTGGGTTTTTGTATGTTGCTGGTAGTTTTAGAAGGTCAAGCAAATGGTTTTTTGTTCGTCAAGAAAAAGCGTGAGTTTCTAGTCCTGTAAATTAACGATACGTTGTTCAATTGCATTGTCTGTTATACCCTAAAATATGCGAAAATAAACATTACAAATTTTTAAACGAACGCTGTGAACAGGAGTTTGATTGAAACCATATTTTATTACGAAAATAATTTTATTTACTCTGGTTATTTTCTGAATGGACAACATGCCTGTGCCATCGAGCAGTTTTGGTCCATAGATGCTTATGAATCATATCAAAAGCAGTTTGACAGTTCTCTTCAAAACTTGAAAAACATCAAATTTAATAGAACTTTGGAGCATAAAACTGGGATAGACTTAACAGTTTCATCAACACTAAAAAAGCCTTCAAATAACTATACATGTTTTATTTTGAGACGTTTTGGATTATTCTTAATCCATCTTCAGTCAAAAATAATAGAACTACGTTGCTTGTCGCCTAATTACTGAATGAAGGCCTATTCCTTAAAAATAGAGTTTGTGATTCTTTACTTTGCAAGACACTGGAGTTAAGTTTTCATTTCCTCGAAAGGAAACGTTCGTTAGCACTTATGCAAAACAAATGCAGTAAAACAGCTGGAAAAAATAGCAAAAGCAACCATGCGTATGGCATTTACACTACTATGTGGGGCTTGGTGTCCTACGTTATATAACACTTAATGCGAAAAACTAATCGTTAAACTGAAAACCACTACGTCGTTGGTAAATTGCAACAAGAACTTTCCATAAACATTTGTTTGTCTAAATGCGATTTTCCAGGTGATTGCATTATCACGCCATGGAGTGACTGGAAAAACTGCAAAAGTTCTGGTGGAAATTTTGAGGAACTTCGGGAAAGGTTTTCAACTCCACCACGCAATGGAGGCAAATCTTGTCCGGCGAATTTAACTCTGAAGGAATCACGACGTGCGTTGAGTAACTTGAAAATAAAATCTCCGATTAACCAAAATTTTTTGCATCAAGCAAACGTTTTATTGGAGTTATGTGGTTGCACTATGAACTAGTTTCTCAACTTTGTTTCGTACTTTAGGAGACCTTTCGTTAACACGTCAAGCTCTGGAAGTTCGTAAAATTTGAAGCAAACGCTGTCATTTATTTAAAACTGACTGCGCAATATCAAACCAAGGGAAACATCAACATATCTCATGCCGATGGTGCCGTGCCGTAAATGGGATTAGATTTTGTCCGTTGCTTAGAGCTCTGCTGTATAGAACCTACCAGACTTCTTTCAACAAGGTGACTTGGTGGAAGTCGATTTTATGTAAAAATTAGCTGTTCGTATTGTTCAGCCACTTCAGTGGTCCACAAACAAAAAAAACAGTGACTATGCCAATAACCTATTCATTATCAGCTGTAAAACCTCAGCGCGGATATACTGTAAACCAGTACAAGTCGCTTTATGACGTGTTAAAAGACAAAAAAATCAATTTCGCTAAAAGTCAGCTTGGCTTGCTGCCGATGTAATTGCTTGCATAATCACCTCCTTCTCCATGCGCCATGACATTAATCCACACCGTCCTGCACTCTGATCTCAACACTTCGTAATCTTCCATCAACTGCTCGTTCCTCCCATGACTGTGACGTAATTAAGGTAACAATATTCGACGAAAACGAAACAAACGGAACTTGCTTTCAAAGCAGGACGTTTTTGAAAACTTTCTGATTCAGGAATTTAACTGTTTTTTTGCAATTTCAATATATTAAAATTAAATCCCCAGAATGAAACCAATACAAGCACATGTTCCTCACCCTCTTAGCTTGAATATGCAAGAAATATATGAAGCAACTTTGCAATATTTTTCGACAGAGTGCGGCAGTGATGGCGCATCAACAAACCTGATGCTGGCAGCTTTCGGGCAGCTTGCTTTTGGGTATGTTGGGACCGGACCAAAGGGGGGCAAAAAATGCAACAAACTCCGAGACGCAAACAACAGACTCATTGCCGCTGGTGGTTGCAGCTCTGGAAAGGGCAAACGTTCTATCGCCGACGTGATTCCGTTTTACAGCAGATATCGACGTCAGGTTAGTTTCAGTGAAGCTCAGTTACAGCAGCTGAAAAGGCAGACATAAATCCAAATTAAGATTTCTTTATTTTATTTATTTTACGATTTTGTAGCAGGTGTTCGTCTTATTGGAGCAAGTTTTTCGTGTCACTACAAGCTTGCACAAACAACATCGACTTCAGGCCCCTTACATACGTCCAGAAACATGTCCGCAGCGACACAGTAACAATACATCTTCGAATTAACAATTCTGGAAAACCAAATCAAAACAAACGAAGCGAGTCAGCCCAAAAGTTTCAGTTTTCTTCAAAGTTGTATTTAGCGAAAACAAAACGAACATTTTAAAAAAGTTCTGCAAAAAACACTACTGTGAACTTTGCAATGAAAAAACAGGTGTGGAAGTTCAATTGTTTTGCGTCGCCCCACACGCAAGGACGATAATGTTTTTCAGTGACTTGCTGTGCATGCGAGCAATGCAGGCAAGGTATATGGTCGTCACTCGCGAGTGAAAAATAATACTAAAATTTCATTGCGAAAAAATTCACCGATCATATCGAAGTGCTGCCGGATCCAGGGCAGCCTGTTATTCTTTGAAGCAGTGGTTCTCAACCGCGGCTCCGAAAGTNGCATGCAGTTCCCAAGCATCCTTTGTGCGGCTCTCAGTAGTCTTTCAACAAACCTCTAATCTTTTGTGTAACAGACTTCTTTCTGCAGTAAAACAAATCGTGTCAATTGACTTGTGTTAAAATATTTTTATTGCTGCTTTCTAACAAAATCGTAGAACTGGATTCGGCTCCCGCAACGAAAAGGTGGAGAACCGCTGCTTTAAATTATGTGATAAAGAACACAGGGCCTCAGCAAGTTCACCGCATCTAAACGGCAAGCATAGCGCCATCGTTGTTGTGGAACTGATGATGGAAATCCGCATGGTTAACCTTATTATTATTGAACCTGGAAATGCCGTGGCAAACATCAACCAAACTTTTATGAAGAATGTCTTTAGCAACATCAAAGCTTTCATCCAATCTAAAAACATTTTGACATGTTTTGCAATGAGTCTGGTAACGTATATCTGATGTTAATTTATCCTGCAACACTGGTCTCAGCATATAGGGGTGAACGGGTTTGTTGTTTATATACAATTTGCTACTGGACATAAAAGTTTTGGATGCAACAATTTCTGCTATAGACATTGTACTGTAGTTCTATCTTTCAAAACCGGCCTATTAGTCAATCACACAAGTTCCACTTTGCTGGGCCACAACGTAAATTTTGAAGTACGATTTCTCTAAAATGTTAGTCGATCTTTCTCACTGTTGCATCAGCACTATTGTTGTTCCGTCATTATTTCAGACGACAGAGAACTTTCGCGACGTTTTGTTCCTCATCGACAGAAGTGGGAGCATCACAAATGCTCATGTGCAGAAGACCAGGGATATGGCGGCGGCGCTTGTCCACGGTATGTTGCTCACCTTTAAATACACTGATGGCAGACCGGAGCACATTATTTGCTACACGCTCATCTTGACGCGCGACCCTTGCATGATAAGTAAAATGGAAAGGAAAAGTTAGTTAATAAAAAGGACTGAGTTCTTGTTAGATAATTTTTTCGGGAAATTTCAAACTAAAATGTTATCTGGAGTTTTAAGTGAAATTCAAATAAAACAATCCTTTTTTGCTATTCTGTGGATGATACCGAAAACCTTTCCTTCCAAATATTATGAAGCAAGCAGCATGGATATCATTTGAGTCATGATAAAAATCTACTCAGATTTATTTGTAACTTTGTCGTAAGCTTGACAATAGGTGATGTCAATATCAGTTCATTATTTCGTTGAGTGTCAACCCGAATATATGCTATAGTCACAAAATCAGACAACACTTCGGCCATTTTAAGAAAAAAAACTGAAGACAAAAGCGTTGTATTTTGAAAAAATATTTAAATTCAAGTTCGCATATTTTCTGCACTATTTTGTAATTTTTAAAAATCATGAAATGTTACCGGAAAGTTTCGTTGTAGTATTTTGTGGAAACATTGAACTTGGAAGAACCAGAGTCGCAGTATCAACCTTCAACCACCAGTATCAACCAAACCTCATCCCTTTCAACAGATACATCAGAAGCAATCAGAAGCCTGCCCTTGAACTCGCTATCAGAAATTTAAGGTAGTTTTAAACAAAACTGTTAGTTTTTGCCAAAGGTGTGTTTATTCTCAACACATATCACCACAGTGGCGCAAAAGTCATTGGCACAGTTGCACTTCGAACAAAGGTGCAGGTGACTCGTCATGACAATAGTCTGAAGTTTTTCACCAACACCCTGCGGCAATGGTAATATTTAATTATTACATAAAACTGCCATTGATGAGTATACTCACTTGCATGACTTGATTAGTTGTATAATTCTCATTCCCATACCTAATGAGGAAAACATGTGATTTATTTTGTCGTATCAGCCACGGTTGTGCATAAACCTCAACCATTTGCAGTTCACGTAATTATTCATTTCCATGTTTGGACATTGCCATGACCCAAATAAGAAGTAAGAACACTGCCTCTCAGCTAGTTGGAATCTGAAAACAAGATATTATTAAATAGCCAAGCAGGTATTGTCTCGACCGATGAGGATGATCCTCGTGGAAATCACTTATTTTTAAAAACACTAGCGGGAAATGCACAGCTAGCGGGAAATGTGTTTTGATCACGTTTCCCGCTAGCTGGTATCAGCATGACTCAAGCCTTGGTCTTGCGACTTTCATTGTTCAACAAAAACTGCACAAAAATTTGTTAGATAGATTCATTCCCAAACAGCTTGTTTCAATTACTATATGAAATGCCTATTGATAAGCACAGTACGCACAGCATTAGGTAATTACTTCCTTTGATATCAAATAAGGACAGTTTGGTGGAATTTTTCATTTTCACTTTATTGGGCACAACATAAAACACGGTCAGCCAACAATGGGATTTCAATTATTCCGAACTGAGTTTCACGCAAAAAATGTGTCATTTTCTTATTAAGTGTAATACTTGCAATCTTCCTTTTTCAAAGCGCGGCTGTGGTGATGCGAGGAAGGCATTTGTTACGTCAGTGGTCTCCTGACTGTATATGCTTCTCGTTCAAGGTTTTCATCGAGTGGAGGGACCAAGATTGGAGACGCGATGGAAAAAGCCAGGACTCAAACTTTGAAAGACACAAGTAGAGGGGCCAGGCACGGAGATTCCAGAGTCAAAAAGATGATTATCTTGATAAGTGATGGGTAAGCTGGCAGCTTTCTAGACCGGTCTCTATTCCATTTAGCGCTGTTTCTGAATTTAGTTTGATTGGAATTATAATGAAAAACACATGACTTGCGACTTTCAATTAATCACAGGTTTAGTGAGTGGTTTGTTGAAGTAACCAAACTCAAATCGGCCACGAAAGAGTGAAAGCACACACGTAACGTGCGTCGTACGGCGCCAACATGTCGGCGGTGTTTGCACACAAACAACAAATAGTAAAGAGTGTCGTCTTGCCGTGATAAGTCTAGGATGTTGCAGTTGTATGCATCGCCTTGAATTGCTGAGGCAAGCACAAGCGAATTGGCAATTTGCAGCATCAACTAGCAGGAAAGCAACCAGCAGCAACAGAGATACATCACTGAGTTCACTCTAACCATACTAGGTTGCACTATCATTATATAGGATAAGTGAATTACGATAATTCGCTTGTGGTGACTAGCACAGTGACTTGTTATTCATGGGCACCATCTAGCGGTGATCATTTATTTACATGTAACGCCATATTCAGACCCTCACAAGGATAAGCTCTGTATACTGTAATGCAGGGGTCGGGAACTTATGGCTCGCGAGCCAGATGTGGCTCTTTTGATGGCGGCATCTGGCTCGCTTCATATTTTTTTAACACGATTGTTACAATTACGAATGAAACGTTTTCTGCAATTTTCCATCTACCAGACTACAAAGTCATCAGCAACACCATGCAGCATCAAAAGTCACATTAACAACAAGAAACATCTTATCACAGAGAAAATTCAGACATTCACCATTGTTCAAAATTGTTGATTTTGCTTAAAATTGCACACGTTAGTTAGTAAGTTAGTTGCATTAAGTGTTGAAAAATATTGTATGGCTCTCACGAAAATACAATTAAAAATATGTTGGTTTCATGACTTCCTTAGCCAAAAAGGTCCCCGACCCCTGCTGTAATGTGAAAGCAGGAGGCTGTCAAAGACCCAGGGTCATTTGGGACCGCAGAACACACTTGAGATGCAGCTGCATTTGGTAGAAGAGACGGTCGTGTTAGTTGAGTTATAGCGTAGGTACTGCGGTGATATGTCCTGAGTTTGTAGTTGTACATTCGCAGTAGTCATGCGGTGATTTACCTTATAGCTGTAGAATATGGCTAGCATTCAAAAAGATCATAATTTCCTTGCAACAAGAAGACGCTAGATCACAGTTGTTTTTTTTGAAAGCACAAGGAAAACGTTTTATAACATAAAGGCTGATTCATTACAGATTTGTAAACAATTCTATAGTTTAATGCTCGACAGGACAACTTGACTTTTACGACTTGTGCCAGCAACGCTTCGTGCTCTGGACAGCTTTGCGGTCGGAGCAGTGGAAACTGCATGTGAACGAAAATGAATTATTTTGGCCTTTTCTCTAACGAACAATGCGCGAATTTTGTGCTGTAGTTAGGGTGGCGACACGAAAGAAAGTGGAAATCACTGCCAATTACAAAGAAACATGGCATTCCAAACATAAACTTTAAGGTGTGCTTAGATGGGAAATTTTGATGTTCAACTTCAAGGTCGTTGTCACAAAAACCACTTATGACTACTGAACGTTGAAAAAAAGAAAACAAATAACACTATTACACGATTGTTTAGACGACACATTAATTTTCAAAAGATGGTTCATGATTTCGGTAATACACATTTTCTGCTTAAACAACAATTCAAAGCGGAAAGGTGAAAATGGCAATGAGCATCGCAAGGTGGGACAAGAATTATTTCACACGACGGAGGATCATGTTTGGAAGTTTTGAATTTGGGCGTTTAGTTTGTTAGGCCCAGGGCCGGCCTTAAGTCAATGCAACCGACGCAGCTGCATTGGACCCCGCGCCTTGGTGTTTGGGTAGATTATTCATTTTTGCCAGATACACCTTGCACTTGAGAATTCAGTAGAAACGCCATACAAGTTTCATTGTTAACAAAGAACGCTCTCGTCAGAACTAGCGAATTTCCTCTCGAACGTCAGCAAACATGCTCAGTTCTCGTGTTAGTGCTTTACTGTAGATATGCGCTCAACCACGATCGTAACACGGTTGACTGAACATGATGACGTCATAAAATCACTGCTCAGAGAGGCCTCGCGCCCAGGTCTTGCGTTGGGCCCCGCATCTGCTAGGGCCGGCCCTGGTTAGGCCATTTATCTTCACAGGTATCCACAGATTCAACACTGGTTTGTTCTGCAAAGTCACAGTGTAAAAGTCATAGAGAAGTGGTTTGTATATAATGCCCTAAAACACTGTATAGGGCTGCGATATGGCAATTTGGTCGCTGTCATCCTTGATATCTGGTATGTTCGAAGTCCATCGGTACTCTGATCATTTTTAGAAGTTTGTTTATTGTTTGACCAACTTACTGTTGCTTGCATACCACACAAGTCGCCACATAAATACCACAGTTTGCACATGTCAGGTTGTTATTCAGCGGGAGGAAAGTTTCATTTTTTTACCTGGATATGCGAAACTGTTGGGAACATTGATTTTTAATGTTTTCCATGACAACCAGAAAGTGCACATCATATGCATACCACGTACAAGACTTGAAGAATCTTCTTGTTTTTCGTCTTGTTCAGAGCAAGGGGCTTGCAGTTTGTTAGTTTTTGTCCAGTTGAGGTGGATCTTTTGCAGGTATTCATTGTCTTTGTGTTGACGAGTTCTAGAGTTTGCAGGCGAGAAAATAATGTAGCCCGAACCTATTTGTTATCTTTGCTGTTCCATTTTTGGGGCGCAGTCTTTTGTTCCAGTTTGACGCCATTTCTGTCATGTCATTTGTCGTGTACAAAACAAAATTTGAGCGGATCGTTTCTTGTTTAAGTGGGTATAGGTTAGTGAGGTAATCTTTTTTTTGGTTAAGTCGCCTCAACCGAAGAAGACTGATATAAATGTCGCATTTGGGTGGTGTGGCTTCCTGTTAATGAACTGTCTTCCGTCCGCTGTAAGGTTTACAAAGTCTTAGCGATAAATCCAAAATCATCTTTAGCAGGCAAGCAATGATTAACGTTGAGGAATTTTGCTTCGCCCATCAGTTCAGCGGCGCAGGCTTGGCGAAACTTTAGTTCCAAGGCACTGCTGGCAAATGGTGAAGTTAGTGCCTGTCGGATGAACTGATAAATGTGTTATCATTTTTTGTTTATATCCTACTTTGTGAAAAAGCTTAACCTTTTTGTGGGTCATTGTCAAAACAGCTGTTTAAGCCAAAACTCTTCCCATGTCTGAGCTAACACGAATTTATTTTCCTTTTCAAAGGTGCAGCTATGGTGGACTATCAACGCAAATTGCAGCTCAAAGGCTGATTGCTGACAAAGTCGAAGTCATGGTAGTTTACGTTGGCACCGACGAATCGTGCAAAGCAAAAATTTTGGTAAGTAGATTCTTCCTTTGCTGACAAAAGTTTGCTGTCGAGAAGATTAAGAACACTGGATGTAAACATTCAGTAAAAATTAAGTGTTTTTTGTATAGAAACCACGATTGCACGATACGCACACATTTTTGACCAACTCTACTTAGCAGTGGAACCTAAATTCATGTGAGCTTCCGTTACGCCGAAGTGAACCATCTTAATATAAAGTTTTTCTAGATTACTTTCTATATTTCTGCTGATTGCTTGTAAGAAACGTTTAGATGAAAACATTTTTGATGACAATGCGAACATGTCACGCAGTTAGTATTAGTGCTCAAGCCAAACTACTTTAACGTTTTTATTGACAAAAAATGTTGTTGAATTTAAAAGTTTTTTTTTCAGAAATTTGACAGTAACATGTGCTACGCCCAGTTTTATTACCAAACGTGGGCGCAACTGGTGGGTGCTGTTAACACACTGATGAGCAACAACTGCCAGCTTCCTGTCTGGTCCGATTTAACTCCAACTTGCTGAAAAGTGAATGCGTTGTGATTGTAACGAGCTCAGTAGACTATTTTCAGTAAACAATATTTGCTCTTCGTCTATGGCTTAATGTGTTGTTGTTGTGTGCTTTCCATCTTTAGTTGCGTGCAGGGTTTCAACTAAAATGCTTACTGCAGCAACAACGTGGTTATCTGCCTTGCTCTGAATTGGCTTACAAAGGTCTTTGCTTTGTGCGCTGGTATATGTGTGTTTTTCAATAGAGCTTCCACACTCGTCATTATGTTGCTCAAGGAAATGTCGGCACTCGTGAGTAAAAGTTATTTGAGAACAAAAGCAATGAGGTGTTTGAAAAAAAGGCGTAAATCAGTTTCACAGCGCAAATGCGGCGGTACACTATTGGCGTACGAGCAGGGTGTAGTGGGGGGGGGGGAACGCGGGGGAACGGCGTTCCCACCTTTTTCACGTTTTG
>JGI24021J15306_10005812_pt1 | contig 14710 bp, 10 predicted proteins | sample Ectturendosymbi1_FD_15306 | JGI IMG/M metagenome (IMG submission 15306)
CAGAACAAAACGGCACCACGTCAACTTCTAATCAGCGCCGCGCCATCAAGCACAAATCGCCGTTCAAGCGGGGCAAGGGCAAAGGGCAAATTCCTCACAGGAACCAGATGCTTTTTATGCCTGTAGTGATGAACAACGTAACAAATCTTTAATTGTAGAAGTTCCATAATTATTAGTGCATACCAAAAACATAGGTCTGATAGCGAATCAGAACCTCAGAAGTAGATATTATTCGTAAAAAACAATATGGCTTCAATAATACCTTCCCTCAGTGAAGCATTCATATCAGATTTTATGAGCGTCAGCAGAAAACAAGCGTTCTACAGTTACTTGTGCTGGTGGAAGTGCAATAACCAACCTTGCAGCTTATTTCAAAACCTCCCAATATAGTGAAATTGCTTCATTGGCACTTATTTCAACGTTCGGTCTATGAAAATCTTTTAAACTCATGAAAGGTTTCCTTCAAGTCAGGTATGGTCTGACGCCAAATGTTTGTTGTTGGAGGTGCTGAAAGCGATAGAGCCAAACACATTAATTGAACACAAATCACTGCACTGACATAACTTTCAGCACGTGCCAGGAAAAAATAAAAATTTGTCCGTTGTTGGGCGAAACTCCTGTCATACAAAAAACGGCTAGAATGATTCACCGCTGTTGCTGATTAGCAAATTCATAAACATCCGAAAATTTTTGTTGAGAAATAACCGAATTAACCTAACAATTGATTTAACAACTAAACAAAATCGAAGTACCACTTGCAAGTGGGAGGATGGGTAGCATTGCTTGCATATAGGAAGTGCATACCATGACAGCGTGGATCATTGTCGGCTTTGGGTGTTGAAATCTCACCCAGCAACCCTTTTCTTCCTTTTCATCCTGGTGCTGCACGAACGTTAGCCATTTGTTTCCTCCTAAATCTGCCGAAACATTAAAACATTCTAAGGACTTATAATCACTGCAACGTTGATTCTTCTTCGTATAGTTCCACGTTTTCAATTCCAATGTAACTAAAGTGAATAAGGGTCTTGGATTGAAAGTTTTCGTATCATCATTGGCTGCCCTACCTGGTGTTATTTCAAACTTTCATTGTCTTGATTACATTTTGCATCCCGTTGCGTATAGTTAGATAACGTATTTCATTGTCGAACACACAGTGGTGTTCATTACGCAGTGTTGATCGTAGCTCTTTCAACATCTGCATGTTCAGTAGGGATCTTAGCTTTTATTATTCAAGCACAGATGCAGCTAATAGTGTCAAAGGTTTGCCGACATTTCTGAGAGATTTATCAAAAACAACACTTCTGATCAGTTCAGGCCTGCATAACTCGGAAAGATCTAAGTGCCAATCCACCAACATAAATTTGCCGTGGGCCGCAGTCTACTTTGTTTCATTTCGTAGTAATTTGGAAGAAATTCTGGAACGACAATTATCTGAAGAACAAAGAACAGGCTTTTGCAATATTTTCTCCGATCAGAAAAGCAGGACCGGCCTTAAGCCGATGCAACCGATGCGGCTGCATTGGGCCCCGCGCCTCTGGGGGCCCCGCGCCATGGTGTTTGGGCAGGTGGTTCATTTTTGCCAGATACTCCTTGAGCTCAAAGTCTGTAGAAACGGTTTATAAATCTCATTGTTAGCAAACATTATCTCGTCTGAACGAACGATGAACTTCCTCTTTCGAAGGTTATTAAACGTGCTCAATTCTCATGCTATTAGGGCGTTATTTGCGCTCCGCACCATGTCCCACTCTTTATGGATGGAACTTGGTTGTTACTAACTAGTGCCAGTTAAGGCTGTAGTAGACTTACAGCTATTGCAAACAAAGCATGCAGTGACTCAACTCGCAATGAGTACTTCAAGACCAGTGTCTGTCGTATTGACTCTGATGGCAGTTCTTCCAACGTAATTTTGTTCTCGAAAGATCTTTCTGTTTTGGAAAGTTTTGGTTGTCAGCGGCAGAGTTGTAAGTCTGGCCGGGCTTTTTGCGTCGGGCCCGGATCGGAATTAAGTTTGTCAAAATGTTTCCGGCCTGCATGCGCGTCCCGTCGCCACGGTGGGCTTTTCCCCGCTAACAAACACAAAACCCTCAAATTGAAATATTCAACACTATAAATCAGTGGCGTTTTTATCAAATTTTCAATTTCAACCTCTCTTGCACAAAAGTCAAGGTCCCCTATTGAAGACTTTCTGGCGACGGTTCTGCTGGATAAAATTTTTTTTGCAACGACGGACACTTTTGTCACCAGTTACTGTTGAAGCAATCGAGTTGAATGAATCTTCAAAAAAATGGTTAATTGTGAATTATGTAGTCATGCTTACTTCGCTACGCCACCGATACCCCGCAGTTGCGCAAATCTTGACGCACTCGGTAAATCTAGGTTTCGGACCTAAATCGGGCTTTAAAAATAGATGTTGGGTTCGGGCTTGTGATTTCGAGCTCGGGCCGGGTTCAGGTTTTGAAATGAAGCTCGTTTAAAACTCTGGGTTGTGACAAAGGCTTGCAGTTTTGCTTCATGACAGATTTTAACATAGATTAAGTATTTTAATATTTTGTTAAAATAACATTAACTCGACGACACTGAAGCAAATGACAAAAGATGAGAGGTTGAACCAGTGGAAGGCAAAAATTTGAAAACTAGCGCGAAATTCTGTGAAGTGTTCGCATTTAAAATTTCCTTATTTCCTTTGTCCACAAAATTGTTCCCCATAATTCGTCGGCCGTACAAGTTCTTTTATCATTTGCCACCCCACCGATTTTCAGTGGTGTGCCTATTTCCGAGCGTAAATAGGTAAAGAAACATTACTTCAAAGTTCAGACTCATGAGCGTGAAGGACATTTAAAGCTGCCCTGCAGCTTAACTAGGCAAGACAAAAATTGTGAATGTCATCCAGCACACTCGTCCCTGTTTAGCATATGGGCGGCTATATGCTTCTATTTCATCAATCAACCATGCGCAATATATATTGCGTTTGTCAAGTGTTTCCACACCTATGACGTGGTAGTTGTAAAATCTTTGTACATTACATTTCTGATTCATAAAGAACAGTTTGCATTTCAAGTCCAATAACTATAAAATTAGACTTTTGGGGAACTTTGGGCGGGTTGCTCTCTTGTGAAGTCTGGAGGCTCTTTTCGTGTATTGCGTCATAAAGCAGATAATTGATCGTGCGTCCAAAAGTTACCAAGACCGCGTCTGTGCTTGTGGTTACCTAAAGCGAGAAAGGTAATCAGTTCATGTGTTGATCATCCAGCAGACTGCAATCTCTTCAAAACAATAACCTTATCAAATTCGCAATAATTCGGCCATCAACTTTAAACCACGATAAGAATTTATAAAACTGTCGAGGGGCGCCCGACGAGACAACCTGTTCAATAGGTTTTTTTCGGTGTCCCAGAGCCTTAACTTTAATTTGTATGAAATTGTTTAATGTTTGCGCCAATAAATTCTCTCTCTCTCTCTCTCTCTCTCATGTAATTGTTAGCAGTTTTCTTAGAACGAAAGTGCCGTTTTTCTTCAAAAGAAAGTGCTTTTTTAAGTTTTCAAAACAGTTGTTCTTCGAACGAAAGTGCCGTTTAACAAGAGCGAAGTAATTGCATAGGAAGTTCAATTTTCTTTGAATTCGGTTTGACTGATTGTCGTAACTTTGCATTTACGTTCGCTGCTCGGATCTCTATTGCAGAGGTTCCTTGCTTCCTTTTTTAATTACGAGTGGCAGCGGTACACTGTCTCCACCACAGGAACATGCTGTTAGGCATTAAACATGTACGTAGAAACTCCAGCTATGCCCACGTCCCTTCAGATAAAAGTAACTGTTCATACAGATCAACTCCAATAAATTGCCGTCGTTTTGATATTCATATAATTACTGTATTTTTCTAAAACATCTTCACTAAAAGGTTGTTCCACGGTTGACTGCTCGCGATGACGTCACAGTCACATTGCTCAAAGGAGCCCCGCGCCCAGGTTTTGCATTAGGTTTCGCACTTTCTAGGGCCGGCCCTGCGGAAAAGCTCTCGCGGGCCACAAGAAAAGCTCTGAGTGGCCGCATGCGGCCCGCGGGGCGTATGTTGCGCAGGCCAGAGGTAATATATAACAGGTTGATGGTTTTTACGTTGTTTAAAAAATTGAATCGTTTTTTTTTCAGGCTGTTCCGGATTGTTACACCGCTGAATTTACCAACGCAAATATGCATTTCTTCGACATCCAAGACGAACAAACATTTTTCAGCACATCCGAACGCTCCAGGATTGTAAGTCTGTAGTTTTTCAATATGAAATAATTGACAAGTGTTTCTGTTGATCTGAGGTAGTTAATGCAAACTTATTACGAACCGGCAAAATTTTTAGCGATTTTATAGACATGAAAAACTTTTTAAAACTGAGCACGTAATGACCTTGCGAAGGGTATTTCTTCCGCCGTGCTACGCTGATCGCCGGAACGCTCAGGGCCCTGTTTGTAGGAACCCCCCTTTCCTTAAGTCTACAAGCACCAATGACAGGTGCTATTCTCAACGATGAAAGTTTTACTAAGCTCAAGCTCGATAAAGCAACGCACATCGTGTACAAACGAAGTAAACTGGCATTTGCTCACTTCCGAACGCTTCTGGTTAATGAAGTTTTCAGTTTTAAGTGGCTTTTTTCACGAAAGGTCTTTCGAATCATGAGCGAAACGAAGTTTGGACCGAAGGCGACCAGCGTCGGTATAACTCAGCTAGTTAGCGATGGAGGATACTCAGATGCATTTCCTCTTCACGAGGTGAGGATTTTGTTTTATTACGTTAAAACAAACCTTTTCTGAATTAGGCTGCATGACCTTTGCAATTCGATGAATATTTTGAAGAAGGCTGCTTCATGCTTTCGACACTGAAAAAATCTTGTACATTTTCGCCAAGATTTTTGCAAAATGCATAGTTTGTTCAGTGTGGCTCCACTTATATATACCCATATATTACAACAAGCCTATGAATAGCACAATCCTCGAAGTAGTAGCGCAACCTGCTTTTTCTCTTGTAATAATTTTGCGTTGATGCAAATGAGTTCCAAGCGAAGAAAGCTCGGACTTTGAGGCTAGCCGGTGGAGGAGCCGTCTGGGGTCAAAAGTGTAAACGTTATCTCTTCTAAATTAAAATGCAGGGAAGATACTCCAGCAGCGAAACAAAGATGCCAAACAACGCCAACATGAGGCGGCTTTTGTACAAAGAATGGGCCAGATGGGGGCGATGGTACAAGTTTCAACCCTTGGACTTGATTCGGCAAGTTAACCGTTTAATACTTCGTTTCACGAGAACTGTGGATATTGAAAGTGTCTTCAATGCATACATACCTAATATTTTCTAGAATTTGAGAGCATTTCTAATTTTTCCAATTTTAAATTATATCCAATATTGTTGCGATGTTCGGTGTTAAACAATTCAAATAATATATAGCAGATATTTCTCCCTGAACAAATTCTGTAAATAGCAAGTGCTCCACGTCAGTCATGGGTTTGGTTATTCTTACAAACAGCGGCGCGACTTTGACCTTTGTCCGTAACGTTGAGGTTACACACAATTTGTTATAGATATATAGTTTGCAGTTCGTTCCGCAGCACGAGGCACGAAAAGTTTTGTCGAGTGGCAGAAGTTGCGATGAGTATGCCGGAGGGAGCGTCTGCTTTTGAATGATTGCGCTGCTGTCTACGGTAACTACTGAAAAGAACACCACGCGCGCTCATTCCTGCAAATACTGAAACCAAAAGCAAAACCAAAACCATGCGTTACGTCGAAGGTTTAAAACTTTTTTGTGTGGCTGAGGCACAACTGGCTATTGTTATGTATCCATAGTAACGTAAAGCGCTATCTTTCATGACGGATTCCCTGGATGTCATATTTGTGGTTTCAACAGGCAATATTTTGGTGACCGCATTGGACTTTACTTCGCATGGCTCGGATTTTACACGGAGATGCTCCTTTATCCTACAGTAGTCGGTTTCATCGTCTTCATATACGGCATCGCTACACTGTGGATCTACCCCCCAACGTACGTATTAGTGTTTTTGTGGATCTTGTATGTTTCAAATTTTATCTTTGCGCAATAACTTACAGCTCTGGCGTAACTTGCGTGTGAAAGGCTCCCGGCGTTCGCATGTCTGTGCCCCTTCGATGCGTGCGTTTCGAAGATGATGCGCTGAATGAGTGCGTCACTTCTACATCGACCATTTTTCCCTACGACGTAACGCTTGCGGGAGGTGTTAACTGCTTTTGGTACCGGATCTACGGTTTTCACTTCAGCTTGCAAAAACACGATCCTTGCAAGATTAATTGCTCTTACAAAGGCCCAATGACTTACGAGTGCTAAAGTTTTAATGCCATGTATTTCTAGGTTTCCAGTAGTTTTGGGCAGCTCAAAGAATCATTGCCTGAGCATGGCCATCGGAAGGATTTTTCCAGGGTGGAAGGGCACTAGGGGATTTTTTCTAAATTTTTCCAGGGGGGGGGCAAAAGTGGTGAAATTTGATTTCTCCCACTCAAAACTAAGAAAACAACCTTTTTTGCTGAAAATTTCAAAATCCAGGGGGTCAAGCTCCCCTGCCCTCCCCTTCCGACGCCCATGTGCCTAAGAACTCAGTGAACTTTGTCTTTAATCCGTTAATTTATTTTAACTTGCTTTGTTGTGAACAGCAACGTTTGCACGCGAGAAAGCGGAATTTTTTGTCTGCACGTTTGAGTGTGTTACGAAGACACTGTCAGATCCAAAGCATCAAGTGGTTACTTTTAAGGAAGTAAGCCTACGGCCGGAATTTTTTGAATAGAAACTGACGGTCGCCAATGCGAAATGGACCAAATGATGGCAAGAAGTAGAATCTGAGCGGTTATTGGATCGGTGTTTCAGTGTAGTTATGAAATACCTTGGTGTACAATAGGACTTGACATCATATGACATCCTGTCAGTTCTTCGGGTCGTGTTTGTGACAGCAGCGCGACAATAACTGCGCTTTCTTTCAATTACCAGAGATAAGCTTTTAGAAGTAAATCATGTAAATAAAGCTTTGCACAGCTGAAGGCTTAATATTCTGGCAATTGGATGGGTACTAAAATTTATTGTGTTTTAATCTAAGCTGTTAATTTGGGATTGGAAGTACAGACTTAGTGTGTTAATCTATTTTTTCACAAACTTAATACTCTTCCTTAAGTATTGGATTACTAGTGTTTATTAATTGATAGCTTAAGGTGTTAATCCAGTATGACACACTTTCTATTTCATTTTTCTCTGCGACTGTAGACNACGGTGAGTTCATTTATCGATTGATTTTCACCGTTTGTGCAACGTCCATTCAATGCGCGTTTTAGCTTGTCACATTTGTTTCACCTACTAACCTTTGTGATAGAGAGAAAACACACGTGTGTAAAATGTTTATTGGCTAACAATGACTTGAGCGAACGGCAGTGCATGTACAAAGACGAGACGAGGTTTCTGAGGTCAGAAACCCCTTAGCAATTAGCTTTGTTGGCACCTGTGTTAAGAACGTTTTTACATGTGTTTGCTTACATTTCTTTTCTCGTCCACTGCATTGCGCTTTACATACTTCGATTGTCACTTTCGGATTGAATACTTCGATTGTCACTTTTCGGGCTGCACTCAGTGGTCTACCGTGGGGGCGAAGACCGGGAACAGTTTCTGGAGGTGCCCGAAGTCAGATAGAGGGGTTGAAACTCCCCAAAGGGAAAAACCCTTGATCCCTTGCAATAATTGTGGAATTGAACGCAGAAATTTTGGAAATGATGGAGATGCTTTTTAAAAAATAGCAGATCACGATTGACAGAAAGCAACACAAAGAGATCGACACACGGAATGATAAAGTAAATCCAGCATTGCAGGAACTTCATCGTTCTGAGACCACGAAACGGGAGCTTTAAACATAGCTCAGCTTTCACTTTGGGTACTATCTCATCAAAAACAAAAGGCAGATATGGGATTGTTACGAGGAGTTTACCGAGTGAAACTTCGCGAAAAAGTGTGTATGCCATGAAATTCGTAAAACCTTATGTCGAGGCCCTTCTCCAAACAAAGATACTGGCTACGATGACAGCTGGTCCATATTCCAGCTACGATACGGTGAAAGCTGGTCCAGGTCCACGAGACCAGAATAACCTAAGTTCGTTGGCGAGGGCGAGGCGAGTCCACAGCAACGCAAATTGTTGGGGTTTGCTTTGCCTCGTATTGTATGGGTGAACACCTGTGATGAGTGTGAAATGATCGTTAAAGGTAGCTGGTGATTTATTTTATTTATACATGAACTTGAACTTCAAAGCTGTAAATACCTTTTACTTGCAGAATTTTCTGCGTTTAGGGCATGCTTGTAACTTTAGAAGTCGCAATTTCCACCTCATTCGCGATTCAAAACAATATTAGCTGTAATGGTGATAACAAATGGCTGCTCTTTCCCAGACAATAATTCCGTGTTGCATTCGTGAATTTATTGGGCTATGATGTGATATGCGAAATGCTTGGTCATTCATTCATTTTCATATCTACTTTTCCTCTGGGGAAGATCGTGGAGGTAGCAGCCCTAGGAACACTCGAAGTACCTCACGGTTAACAGCAATTTCAGATAGTTCTGCTGGCTCCACACCGAGACGGGACCAAGCAAGGTCGGAGATGTAGTAACTCCACCTGGTCCTTGGACGAACTCTGGGCTGTTTTCCCGTGGGTGTAGCCAGCAGGACTTGCCTCGCTCGTCTTTCCTGGGAAGTGCTTTGGTTACTCACAATAATTCTTAACTTTGTACATTGGTTATTCACGTTACGCTACACGGTGACAGGACAGTCTTGGTTATAATGAAGTTTTGACAGGTATTTCCTTATTATCGAGCAATTCTATGTAACTGCATTTGATCGTAATAATTAGGGTGACCGTATTTTTGTTTTTTATGAACCGTAACATTGCGCAATCTTGGTTTTGAAACGGACAAGTAACTGTCATGGCAGTTTGCTTCTATTTTGAATTAGAACAAGGCGTGTAAAATCGTCAGATATCCCACGAACTTTTCGCTAAACCTGAGATGAAAACGAAAAAGGCTCATCATTCCCTATCGTAAATCGGACTTCTGTTGCACCTGGCCTCGTTTTCAGGCATAAGCAAGTAACTGATCGCCACACGAACCCAAAAATCGGGTCTTTCGACCCAACGCAAATCCTTTGTTGTGAGTTTATGTAGCTTATGTGAGACCAAAAACGGCTTCGCCAATAAGACGATTGTTGCCAGCTGTGTGGATGATGCATTTATCCCCTTTTCTTCCTCGTTCACCACCTGTATTTGCGGAAATGGAGGAGTGCTGCGTTATCAATTTTCAAAAGTAACAGCTTTTCTTGGCATTGAAGTTCCTATTGCTTATGGGTTCATGGTGTGGAAAAATGTCTGAAAGCTAATTGCGCAATTATGCTTTTGCTACACTTTTGAGATGATAGCTAAGCGATTGTGACCAACATCAATCTCAGAAACTTGAAATGCTTCCAGTGTCTGTTTTCGAAAAAAAAGATTTTATCAAAATTATTTTATGTGATTTAGCTTTTTTGTCAAATGGAGTAGCCGAATAGCGATAGCTTAGTTCCAAACAATCCAAAGTGCCCCTGCTACAATTGTTGGATTATCTTAGGCAATCTGAATTATTCAGAGCTTAACTCTTGCGAAAACTGATTAGGGATAAATCTTGCCATCCATAGAATATGCAATGCTCTGTTTAGCACGCAGTCGTGCTTGCCCATCTAAAACAGAATCAACATGAATGTATACGAGTGGCCATGCGACGCAAGACCTTAACTCTTGAAAAGTGGCAAAGCGTATTTGCAACGTATGCCCTTTTGGGACCTTTAAAAAAATAGAAGAGCAGTTCAAACTCTGTGACTGTGAGTGCATGCAACGGTTTGTTCTTTTAGTCGAACGTCATTGTGATTTCTTGCGTTTCTTCATCTTTTGTGTGCAAAATTTCATCCCATTTGTGTTAAACTTCGAAATTTAAGTTTAAGCATGTGGTATGCCAGCTATGCGATTTTCAGCTCAGTGTTGTAAAACTGGGTCTTGACTGTAGTCTACGCCTGATGTCCTTCGTTGCTATAGTAGTTTCTGTGTCCTGACCAGGGGCTTACCGGTGTTAGATGGCGCCTGGGGCAAGAAACAAGTTTGGCGCCCCCATTTTCCAGCCTTAAAGATCTTTAGGGAACAAATGTACTGCATTGAAGAAACTACTTGCGACATTGTTGGGACTTTTAGGTATCTCCGAGTGATTCGGATCCTGGAGTATTGTGCCCCCTTTCCCCCTTAGTACGCCCCTGGTCCTGACGGTTTGTTCATTGCCCTTGATGCTTTTAAATCCTGTGTTCCTTTCAGTCTAAACTTGAATGAATCACTTGATTTTCCTGATGTGACATGGATGCGAATTCGTCATTGCAGTTAACAGCAAATGTTTTTGTACGCAGTCAGGAAGTTTGCGATAAAAGTTATCCTACTTATTCTGGTGACCTGATCATGTGCCCAGTTTGCGACGCGGACTGTGGATACTGGTTCTTGAATGCCTCCTGTCTTTCTGCCCAGGTAGATTGTTTGGTGGCATTTTTCGACTGTATGCTTCAGAATAGATAGTTTGCAGACAGTTCGATGATAACTTGTTTATCACACTCAAAAAGTTTGCTGTTTCAGATCACTCACGTGTTTGACAACGAGTCCACAATCTTCTTCGCCGTTTTCATGTCTTTGTGGGGTGAGTAAAGTTTCAAAGTCGATTCAAAAGTAGTGTTTTCCTTTGCGCTTGCAGTTCATGCGCGCATGTTATTGTTACGCTCTGGTTGCACACGCCCAAGTTATAACGCACTCAAAACAGTGACGACTTATAAGATAGGCTGAATGAAATATGAAGCGAAGAGCATGTCTAGGTCAAGCTTAGGTGCTACTTGAAAGACGCAATCCGGTTGTCTTTTTCTCTCAGCCACCATGTTCCTTGAATTCTGGAAACGAAAGCAGTTCAGGCTGGCGTATGACTGGGACCTGGTCGACTACGACGAAGAAAGGGATTTAATCAGACCAGAGTTTGAGGCGCGCGTAAGAAAACAGCGACTTAACCCCATCACCGGAAAACTTGAGCCTTATCTGGATGCCAAGCAACGCTACTCTCGAGCTTGCTTCTCTTTCATAACGGTGTTTTTTTGGGTAAGGACCTCGGATACTTTGTATTTTGGTTTCTGTTGCTTGCCCCTTGCTCTGTCTTCATTTATTTTGCCGGGTGCATTCAGTCCTGAAAGCATGAAAAAAGCTTTAAAGCCTTGGAAATTTTTTTGCGCAGTGACTTGATACATTTTTTAAATCTTAAGCCCTTTACACGTCATAAAATGCCTAAAATTTTGTTTCCCAAGTGCTATATAATATTGCTTGGTAACATAATTTTTCGTTGCACAAATGTTAACACTGTTTGCACCAATTCCTAAAAATCTGAAAGAGTGCTATGACGTTTTTTTGCAGTATGGGTATTTGAAAGAGGCTACCTATCAGTTACTTTGTCATTTTTTCAGGTCCTTCTTGTACTTGCCGCAGTTTTCGCGGTGATCATCTACCGCTTGGTTATCTCCGCTGTGTTTGCCGCAAGTCTCAATCTTTCAGACCTTCCTCCTACTGTAGCGGTTGTCGTCAGCCCTTCGATGCTCACCACTATAACAGGGTCCATTTTGTCACTCGCGATTATAATGGCTCTCAACTACGTGAGTCGACTTCTCGCTTTATTTTGATAAAAACGGTATTTCGTCACTGCATCGTCAAGCTTGGCCAGTGCCATGCCAGGAAATTATTTTGGAAGTTGGCTCCCGATTAGAGGCAGCAGGACATTTGGACATACAGTACCTTGCTAATTTTCTGTTTGCAAACTTTCGCTAACGGGTGCGCTTTTCATGGATCACTTCCACATGAAAGTTAACCTTATTTTGTTGCAATGCGAAATGCGTTTATTCGGTTTGCGCGCAGTATGCTCTGTGCCATTTTAACTTACGCATTACGGTTGGTTCATTGTAAAAATTTCATGTTGCTTTTCCATAAAAAAGAGTCCAGTACCCAACTGCTATTATTTTTAAGGCAGTAAAAGTGCGGAGCAATTTGCCGAAGATCCGAAAACAAATAAGGCGTTCACACATTCCCACAAATTTCGATAATTACAAATTATTTTTGAATATTTGTTGGCCCCTAAAACAACCACATCCCATCTTCGTAGCAGTAACCCAAGGCTCACAGTTGTTGAACAACTATTGAGCAGAATTTGAACGTTTGTTTAGAGTCCAGTGGTTCTTAGCCAAGGGTCCGTAAAGCGTTCTCTAAGCTAGGGGTCCGCAGCAGGCCCGTAGCCACGGGGTGGTACTTCGGGGCAATGCTCCCCTACGTTTTTGCCTCCAAATTTTGTTGTGGCCCAAATTTTTTATACAGTTTGCTTTTTCAACATATAATAAAAACAAAAACCATTTCCCCCTAAAAAGTATTTTGCCCCCTCCCCAAACCTTGAAACCTGGCTACGGGCCTGGTCTGCAGAAACCTTTAAATTTGAAGGTTACTATTACGTCGTAGAAATTTTTTGTTGTGCCTTATATCGTCATTCACTCTTCAATGGCCAAGCATTTCCCTGAAACAATGGCTGGGCGGAAGTGATACAATGTATCAGGACCGTGATTGTTACGTCATAATTTGATGTGGAATTGTAATAGTTTCAAAAGCACAGTTCTACAGTGTTCATGTATCTCATCTGGCAGCTGCTTTTAATCCAGTGAAGACTTTTTTAATAATTGCAGTTTAAATGTGGACTAGTACTGAGAAAAGGTTGTCAGTCAAATTGAAAGTGGTATACGAGTATACCATAATGCTCGTATACCAAAACAGACCGCAGTCTACTTTAAGCGGGAACCATATTTTCATTAGTTTTAACAAGTATTTTTCTGTGCAGTTTAGGCAAACCGATGGGTTATTCAATTGTTTTCGTGGCAGTAAACGGGGTGCGCATGAAAAACGTTTGAGAAACACTGATATAGAGTAATATCGATCTATCGAATATTTCCTTGACTAAGCTCGTTACGTTTTTACGGAATTTTATTATGCTTTGCGAACGATGTTAACATAACTTCGCTGTTTACTCTCGACTATATTCTGTTAATTATTAATGTTTTGTTGGCTGTTGTACTGCTGCAGTTCTCATAGATTCATTTGTCACGATTGCAATTTCAGTGACGCGACGAAAAGTATTTAGTCAAGCCTAAATCTGTGAATTGCTGTCAAGCAAATAAACAAATCATTTCATTTGCTGAGGTCCCGAACTATAACATCTCAAGTAATATTTTTACGGCTTTCCTGACGGCTTGGAGAAAAAGCAGATTTCATTGAAGTGTTTTTCAAAGAAGATTTCATTGAAGTGTTTAAAGCAAGTGATACGAACTAGAGGGCAGTGCGTGAACCACGTTCGGGCAACTGCGTTAGAGTTGCAGTGATTTGGACGTTTCGTGATCGTTTGCAATGGAGCTCTTTTCTGTTACGTTTTTCCGACAAAAACCGTCAGATCAACCATTGAAACACTCTTTGCAGCTTACTGCAGTACCGGAGTTGGATCACCTACATGACTTCAGCTTAATTACAATTACTGCTTGAAACTTTTTAAAGTACATTACAATTAAATATGAAACAAGGGATATCAATTACATTTACATGAAGCGTGCAGTTTAATTACCGTAGATTCAACTCAAGTATGAATTGTAATTGATCCAACCAAGTCACACGCACAACACAATTCACCACTTGCTCGGCAAAACTTCAACAGGTTAGGATGGCAAGTGCTTCACTGCTTTTTTATGCGTTTATTCGATCTTTCGAGCTCTTAAGTTTTGAAAGCAAAACGCAGTTGTAATTATGTTGAAAATTTTAGCATATTTGTAACTTAAATTTAAATTACAATCATTTCACAAACTCCATTCATGTCAGTTACAAATTATACTTGAACTTTATGCAGTACTATAGCTGAAAAATCCAATGCAGTCCTTGCAGCTTGTCATGGACACGTTAATCCCCTCTGCCGTGGTCAAGAGTTTTCATTTGCAGGCCCAAAAATCTTGAACCTGGGATACTTGATCAATTTGTGGAAATTTCAGAAGGCTGCAAAAACACTTATTGTTTTGTTCTTTAGTTACGTTGTTTTCTTCAAAAAAGTGCCTCTCCTAACTCGGCCCAGGGGTGGATCCAGGGGGACGATTAGGGCGATCGCACCCCCCTAAAACCTACGAAAGTAGTTTTATTCACCATGATTTTGTACAATTCGAAAAACAGCATTCGCCATATAAGGTCATTTTGTCGTCCATTGTTTTGCCACAGCAGTGTTGTGAGGTACACATCATCACTCATACAGTAGCCAAGCCGTTATGAGACTTGACTACCAAATATTACTGAAATTGCCACCTAATCGTACTGGTTGGATCCGCCCTTGGCTCGGCCTATTTCACTTACTATCACTGCAAGTTGCACCGCCGATATGGCGTTCAATTCGTCAGTGTCGCACAAACACTGAGTTAGGCGACAAAGTTTGTTTTAAATTAAAAGATCAAAGTAAACATCCACATGAGTTGTAGCAATTCACAATCTCTTCAGTTTGTAATCTTAATTTTCTGGCAATCCTCTTGGTTGCACAAAAATATTTTTCAAAAATGTTAAGTCGCCATTTAATT
>JGI24021J15306_10005814_pt1 | contig 14705 bp, 10 predicted proteins | sample Ectturendosymbi1_FD_15306 | JGI IMG/M metagenome (IMG submission 15306)
TTGAATGGTTGCATTTGAAGCACGTCCCCAATTGAGGATTGAGTAATTAAGGTAGGGATGGATTAATGAGTTATAGACAACCTTCAATACAGGTGGTTAATGCATGACCTCGTTAATATCGTTTGGAACAAATAAGGCCAGCCCAATTTGATGTTCTCTATCCTTTCCTAATAAAATCACAACAAGACGTTCGTTTCCCGGCAAATAATTATAAATCTTGCAAAAGTTCACAACTGTCTGGCATGCCCAAAATGCTTTGAACACTTCACAACCGTTTGCTGAAATGCTATTTTTGTTGGGTGAGAAGCCCCCTTTGCCAATACTCATCAGATCGAGAGAAAGACTTGTCGCGGCCCGGGGACCAAAACACACCATCGGTCTGAGTCAGAATAAAAACGTTGTGAATGCAATTACTAAGCAAGTTAAAAGTAGCCCTTAAAATTTGTTTTACTGTTAATACAGAGAAAAATTTTACAACTTTCATAGTAAAAATATCCCATGCACTTCAGTTTACGAAAGCACGTTTCACGCAAAAATGGCAAATTTAGCCTTGACTGATGACAAAGGACATAGCACTGACGCAGTTTTTTAGATTTCTTAGAAGAAATCACGATTCGCTTTCACTTCAAATCTTGCATGAAGCTCAAGCTCTCATTCCTTTTATAAATAAATCAGAAGATTTACATGTAGGACCAGATTCCAATACCTGTTTTGTGTGTTTTCACAAACACTATTCCTTTTCTCGGTAGGCAAGCAGCATTCGCCGAAGTAGAAGTTGCTTTTGAAGCATGGCCGTTCTCTGAAACTGNAAAAAAAACGCACGAAAGAAGTGCAGCTTTCAGTCAAAATGCAGTGGTTGTCGAAGTATTGTTATGTGAATCNCTGGAAGCGATAGTGTGGTTAGAGGCGGAAATCTAAGCAGANGCACCAGAGCAGTTTGTAATGAAGATGTGGCTGAGATTTGTAGATCATCTTTGGTGGTAAATGATAATGCAAAGTCATTTGTTTGTTTGCACACATTTTCACGGTTGCGTTGTCGATTAACGGTTTTAAGCTTCAAACTGTTGCCCATTTTAAAGATTAAATAGAGAAATGCGAACATGTTGAGTATATGATTGTCATTTTTACTTTTTTCGCCCACCTTTGAGTTAAGAAAGAAGAAAAAAATTAGGCCTGCATACTGTAAGGTGCAAATGTATTTGAGAAAGCAGATACAAACAATGTACAAGACTGGACACACAACTGCGCCCAAGCGGAATTTAGTTTAATGTTTGAGCAGACGTTGCCTATGACTCAGCCAAACCCACTTGGCCCTCCATGAAGATGATCCGATGACAAGATAGGCCAAGACGACCGGACTTCANACGTCCGACCGTAGCTTGAGAAAATAGATTTTCTAGCAGCTTTTTTGACACGGTGCGTTAGGCAAGAAGGCTACATTGCCGATCTAAGTCGTTGGTATGGCCCAAGCATTTCTTGCTCGGTGACATGTTTTCATTGTGACGTATGAAACTGCTTCTTTGTTTGCACAATAGCTGCAAATTTGGTTCCGTGCGTGATGCTGAAATACACGGTGAGTATCGTGCAAATGTGCATCTGAAATTCTGTTTCGATACTTAAATTTACAAAGTTTACAATATTTCATTTTAGAAAAGAATTGTTCGCAAAGATAAGCACTTCCAAACACTAAACAAATCAATTTTGAGCACGTTTTGAACTCCTTGGATATCTTGTTCTTGGGAGACACTCTGTAAAAATCCAGAAGCGTTTTTGATAAAAATTGTGCTTTATAGATGGAAGTCATTCTGTAAATCAATAAATTCCATTTGGACATCTGTTGGCACTAATTTGACATTAATGTCAAATGTCATTGAAAACATTTTGTTGTCTTTTTCCAAACTGCGAAAGCCCTGAAATCAGCGATCCAATTCACATCCAATTCACATCCAATTCACATCCAATTCACATTGCAACTTTACAATTTCGTCGGGATATTTATCACCACTGTCACTTTCACCGTCTCCAAGTGCACTTTTTCAAAACGGAAAAGAACAAACACATTTTGGCGTAACTGCCTTTGCTTTGCCCAAGTGTTGTTTTTGCTACAAATGTTTCAATCTCACCAAAAAGATTGTGAACGAGTTTTTCCTTTTCCTTGCAACGACGCATTGAGANAGTTTAATTTTTCTNTTATATCCACCAAGAAAGCAAGTTTTGAGGGCATTTGAGAATTAGAAAACTCATGCGGTTTTTCTTTAGAATCCATAGAAATGNAATTTCTTGTCCTAAATACAACACTCGCTTTAACGTTTTTCCCCTGCTAAACCAGAGACTTTGTGAAAAGTGTGTGTTCACGTTTACAAAATTATTGTATTATTCGAAAAGTAAACATCACAAACGAATGGTCCACTTGGATCCTAAGTAAATCACTTTTATTTCACATATTGCAAGTAAACTCCAAAACTTTTGCAGTTAGCTTTTGATCAAAGCGGGAAGCTTAGTTTGTTTTGGTTTTTAAATCCTACCAGGCCCGTAACCANGGGGGCGAAGCCCCCCTAGAGAAATTTTCNCCCCCCCTGGAAAAATGTGTTGGACATATTTTGAAACTGTTGGACATAGTTTCAAAAATTCGGGCCCCCCTTAGAAAACTCTTCGCTCCCCCTAGTGGCCCAAGCTGGTTACGGGCCTGAATCCTACTGGCATAAAATTTTCAATTTCAGCAAAACCTTATCACTTTTCGTTGTAATTACATCTTGCATTAATTTATTTACAAGAAATTTTTAAAATACTAAACATTCCTAGGAAAGCTCGGGGGCCGGGTTGGAACACTTCGCAGGTCGGATTTGCCTCGCGGGCCGGACTTTGGTGACCGCTGGTTTTAACCACTAACCACAAGTTTGGATACAGTCTCTTTTTTTACTCCCAGAAACACTGCACCTTATTGTTTGGAGTGACGTTTGCATTGGCCAAGTTTCGGGGAAGGATGTCACATTTATTCTCTTTTGTTTACGCTGTGCACTCAAAAACTAAAATTTTGAATCTGCTTGCAATAACATCCAGCCATCAGTTGGCTAGTCTGAAGTTTAAACAAACCGGCGAAGTGGCACAAGTTGCTGAACACGCGTGAAAATGACCTGAAGTTAAAAGAACTTAAATTATTGCCACTTTTTGCTGTAAACGTACGCTGAGATCATGAAGCCCAATCAAAAACCTTTTTATCGAACTTTCAAAAACATGTGACTTTTTAAAGATAACTCAAAGGAAGTTGAAAAAATGCTGCTTCGAAGGAAAACTGTTTTTTGTCTAGGGCCTCTTCTTCATTTACAACTATTTTTAATTAGTCTTTGACAGGAATCTATCACTTGAAATTTTTTGAAATGCTACGACAAACGTATAACCAACTCATGGAGTCTCATACACACCTAACGCATAACCAAGCGGAGTAGTTTCTGCTCAAAAACTTTATGGCTTAGCATGTCCTTGACGCAAACTTTGCGAATGAATGTGAATTTAACTAATGTATTTTTTTGTATTTTTAATTGTTATTTCCAGGCTTCGAGAAACGTTGCTGTGGGATTTGGATTTATTGTTGATTAGAACGATTTTTCTTGCAACTTTCGTATAAATGTCAGATCACAAACGGCTTGTTTGATTATAAAGATTATCTCCCAAAAAATATGCTTCAAGCTACGACGTAAGCTTGTAGAGATGATTTTATGCAGGAAGACATTCTCGAGTTCATGAAAAACTTGTCCTGAAGTTCGAAATTTCCCAACATTAAGTTCCCTTAAACTGTTATTAGGTGCAGTGCTGTAGGGTCAAAGTCATATAAGGTTCATTTTGAAAAGATTGGAACGTAAATTCTGTTCCTCGACACGGTGCGTCCAATTAGTATCAGTATGAGTTAGGAACACTGTCTATCTATCAAAATGAACCCTTCCTCAACCAAAGTCAGCCACTACAGTCTTCAACGGAGAATATAATTCGACTACAAATATTCAAATAGANTCACAAGTTAGGTGATACAAAAATCGCTGCTTTCAGCAAATATTTTTGAAATAAATTGCTTTAATCAGGCGTACATAGGNAGCAACAAGGAAATGTGCAAGACATACTTTGCGAATTGTCACGACCACTTACTAGGCAATTGGTGTTCAACGTGCAAAAATACCGCTTGGTGTCTTCTTCTAACTTCGAATGTAAACTTTTCGTTGGTGGATTGGATCTAAAAAAAAATAAAGTAAGCTTGACAAAAACCTTTTCAGTAACAAAACAAAAGATCTGAGCTGTTTATTGCAGAATGCTTTATTTGAAAAAGGTAAACACCTGTGCCCACCACCACATCCGGTCATATTTGTTGAAGCGTTTGTGTAACAATTGTGAGTGTCTGTTACGTCATGTGCCCACCATTGTGACTGCCTGTTACGTCATTTACCTACCATTGTTGACCCTGACCCATGGACTTAATTGAGCTTGCAGATTGTTCACAAGAGCGATTGTAAACAAACAACACAGAGCATCAACCAGGTATGGAACGTTTGGCTTATTTTGCGCTAATTGCATTCGATAAGTCTCGGAGGACCTTTGCGATAAGGTCCTTATAAAATTGTTTGCAACTGCAGCAGACACAACGGTTTCCAATTTTTATTCTTTTCCATGTTCATAAGTTGCTTACATCACAGTTGAAAAAAGCGTAAAGCTCAAAATTGTTTTGCTCATAACTGACGCAACTTCTAAAAAGCAATGCATGTTACGTTTAGTACCGTGCAGGGAGTAGAAAACACAGTTAATTAGTTTCAGTCCAATCCTTGATGCTTTTCACAGTATTCCGATACAGGGATCCAGAAGGGCAACTGCGGTCACAGCGCTGCAACGTTTATGAAAGCCTGTCGAATCAGGACAGTGCTGGCTGGTGAATTTTCAGGACAAGGAAATGCGTAAATTTCAAAAGAGATAACAAAAGACTTTTGACAATGGCGAGGTAATGGTAACTCTTATTTTGCTTGACTTTTAAGGAAGTTTACGGAAACGTCGGAAAACTTTGAACGATGGAGAATCTTTACATAAAAAAGCCCTTGCCAGAAATTAAGGTTGTCAGGTTGTCACAAGTTTGCACAACAAGCGGTTCTTCCCCCTCAAAATAGCTTTTCGTTACGCCTATGATCATAACACAACCTGGTATGAGCTTGTTTGGACACTAAAGAAGAAACCTAATGCACAAATGCCTACCTTCAAGTTAATCGCTCTTCTCTGAAAGACATAACAGTTAAATCAGTGGTAGGCTGCATAGCCTTTAGGCCCTTCATACTTCACTATTTGGCAGAAGATTTGGATATGCAAAATACTACCCTGCAGCCGCCCTCAGTGATTTTGCTTGAACAACAACAAACTAACCCTCCAACAACTATTTTTTGTTTCATATGCAACAACACAGTTTGTTCCTCAACCTCATTGTTTCAAAGAACATCACAGCGCCGTGGCGACAAACCAGGAATTATGTATAGTTTCTCCGCTTACCTGGTATACATGAAGTAGGACTGACCCGATGACACTTCCCATAATGAGTCTCACAAACGTTTTTCTTGATCTGCAGCAACATGCTCTGGCCATAACCTCACTATGCTGCTTTGCGAAGAAGAAGTGACATGACCAGTTGCGACGTAATCTCAGTCGTGAATGAGCGAAGGACCTAGCAGCCCATTCATGTCCCCAGGCGTTTTTGTTAAGCATACCACGAATGAGCATTTCTATCCTTGCGATGTTGAGGAGTTTTTCGGGTTGCACGTGTTCTCCGAAGAAAATGAAAAGGTGATAATAATCAAATATGACATCACAACGAAACATTGGAAATATTCTGATGACCAGGCTGCACTATATAGGCCCGCGAAAGCTTTTCTTGTGGCCCGCGAGAACTTTCTCACTTGAAGAAAATGCTGCAAAACCTCGACTTCGAATGAGCAATTGTCGTTCTATAATTTCTTCCATACTATAACGAAATCTCTGCATCGAAATAAAATGTATACTTTTGCGGCCCGCTGCAAATTTATGCTGATAATTTGGCCCTTCGAGCAATAGAGTCTTGTCGAAACCTGTCAAGTGGCGTGATAATGGAAAGGGGTGTAGTCCTGGTGGCAAAAAGAAGACATTATATGTGCCTTATCTCAGCTGTAACACGACGTTCGACAAAATGGGGCTGCTGGTCTACTGTAGCAATACTTCGACGGTTTTTACCTTTAGAAATGAAGCTATGTCCCGACAAGGCTTGGTACGCCTGACGTTTATCGGACGCCACTGTGGCAATCGTTGACTGAGATTTTGCTTACAGGGAACTGCACTCAAGCATCACGGCTACAAACCAAAAGAATTAAAATTTTCAATTTTTTGTGGAGTCGGGTCGGATTAGTAACAGGAGTTATTAGTAACGGAAACAAGAGTGGGGTTTGAGTCTGTAAATCGTTACTCCACTAATCTCTGTACTCAGTACTGTGAATATGTTATAAATGCAGCAGGTCTAGCTTGATAAACTATTACTTTTTGTCAACAATGCCCAGGAGATGGGCTGTGCTAATCATTAGCATTAAACATGTATTAAACAGATAAACATAGTGCAAGCAAGAAATCAAGGTACAGTAAAGCCTTTCATAACGTAACTCAGCAAAAATACATTCTGTTTGAATAAGAATTGAAGATGCTTATTCAGCAGGCGACATATATCCTTAGCAAACATCACTGTCTCCTCATTTCTGCGGAGCAATACTGTAGATACTGAGACAAAATGAGATCTTTTTACCCAAACACTTACTGTGTCCAATTCTAAGTGGTTCTATCGCGTTTTCTCATGAGCGCTGAGAATAAGTTTCAAATTCTTGATTTGATATAGGTCAGTCAAAAGTCAAATTTTTACCATTAGGTCAAAATTCTTTTTATAGGGCAGTAAAGTCAATTGTTTATAATTATCAGTTATTAGTCAAAATTTCTTTTTTGGTGAAAAAAAGTGATAATTTTGATACGCCTGATAAACCCTGGAACAGTGAACCGGAATTTTTGTCACATGAACCCTGAACCAGGGTGGATGAAACTCCATTTTAAAAATTAAAAAACATTACTTTTTTTAAATTTAGGTTGATGACAAAAACTATACTGAAAATGTAACTCTTATTACGTTGTTTGTGCACTAATAAAATTACTTTGGACTTTATTTTATGCTTTTACTGATTAAAAGGAAAATATGCAAAAAGACGAAAATTTTATAATAGAATAAACTTAAATTTTTTTCACAAAGATATACTAGACGCGAATAACTTTTCCTGCTCCATGCTGGTGCCGAGGTGTCTGAAGCAAGCCCTGAGTGAATTATAGCCCTTTAATGCCACTGGAAAGTGTATGGGAAGCATGGAAAAAATGGCCAAATTTTTATCTGAATGAGTGTATGTGTACTGTTTCATATGACTCAGCTGATATTCAGAAACAAGACGAAAAAAGCAGTTGGAGATCAAACAAATACAGTTAGTAAAACAGATGAAAACGCATGCCTATAACTCATGCCTGCAAACGACAGATGCACTTGATAAATCCCAACTCAAGCTGCGTTGTAACACAAAAGATTACGTCGTTTTCAATTGGCAATGCGTCGCTTTAAAACCTTCACGTCGTCTGATTGAAAACATCTTCCGAACGCATGCACGAAACTTCCAAAGCCAGGAGAATATCACCCGGTAAATGCCACACATCAAACAAAAAGCGGGGTTGCTACAACCCGAAAAATTATTAGCTCACAACTGCTTCTGTAGAGAGAAGCTTTTCCATGCTGAAAAAACTGATGGCTAAGGACAGAAACTTTAAGGCCGAAAATGTACAACATTACATGATTTTACACTTTAATTGGTCCACCTGGTGATTCGCTTGCAGTGTTATGTCGCAAGACGTAGACGTATTTCGCAGTAGCACGTAGACTTGTGTCGCAAGTTTCGTGTAGAATTTGTGTGATTTCGTTTAATAAATGTTTGTTTTAATATAAAATCTCAAGAAATTTTCAAGAAATATCATTTATTCAGTTTAAATTTTGTTAGTTCAATAAAGTCAATTTTTTTGAATTTTTAAGTCAATTTTTTAGTTTTTAGGTCAATAAAAACTTGCCCTAGTCATGACAGACCGAACAAGGTTGTCACTTGAATATCACCGGAAAAAAGGCGTCAAACCTCTTCCAAAGGAAAATAATCTTGAAGGACAGCTGTTCAAATTCCACCCACTCCCTGGGTTCACAAACAAAATCAAGTAAAATTGAAATGTTTCAGTAAAGCGGGAAAGATGTTATTGTCATGGCTGATGGAACGGTGATGTCATGTGAGAATCACCACTGCAAGAAGCATCAGTGATGGCGTGACTCAAGTCATAATTCTTGGTGCTTCGACTCGAATCGAGTCACGAAACGATGTTGCGATGACTCGAGTCACGTTTTTACCGAATGACTCGACTCGAGCAACAATGAATGATTCAAGTCAGAGTCATTTTTACAAATTCTCCCAACGTCTTGTCGGCAAACGCAGTTAGTTTGGACCAGGGACGGATCCAGGGAGGGCGATCGCCCCCCCCCTAAAACCTACGAAAGTAACTTTTTTCACCATGATTTTGAACAATTCAGAAAACAGCATTCGCGATATAGGGATATTTTGGCGTCCATTGTTTTGTCACAGCAGTGTCGTGAAGTAGGCTATACTTCATCAGTTTTACAGTAGTGAATCCGTAATGAGACTTGACTGCCAATATTACTTAAATCGCCCCCCTAAACTTTCTGGCTGGATCCGGCCCTGGTTTGCACACACATGACATGAGCTTTTTTTGCTTTTTTCGAGCAAGCTATTTGGAACAACTCGGCAGAGATGAGCGGACTGACAAATTTTTCAGTCCGAGTCCAATCCTTATCCACAAAAATTGCATCCGATCGAGTCCTGATCCACAAAATTTTTGAAAATCATCAGTCCGATCCAGTCATGATCCGCCAATGTGAAATCATGTATTTTGCCTCATGACGTAAATAACTACTGGACCTATTTTGCGTTAAGCCAAAAGGGGCAGGCAAAATAGTTCCAACAGTGCTTTTGCCTTATGAGGCAAAATAGGCACAGCCTTTTGGCATTTCCACAATTTGACAATGAAGTGTCTATTTGGCATCAAAGGCAAAAGCACTGCTGGAATTATTTTGCCATTAGCAGAATCCGATTGGTTGGATTGGTCAAGTGACAAGGACGATATACTTGGATTAGCGTAAGTTCCTTGTAACCTGACCTAAAATCTTAAACCAGTGGTTCTTAACCTGGGTAGGATCGAACCTCTAGGGTTCGACGGAACCATTTCAGGTGTTCGACGAACGTCATCTGAAATATGCCTAAAAGCGTGAGACTACTGTCGAATTAAATATAAACTGTCGAATGATTTAATTTCAGCAATTCATTTTTACTTTCTGTTATATTGGGCAAAAATGGGGCTTGACAAAAGCTTGGAAAACAACATAATGTTGCAGTTGACTGCATCGCCTTGAACTACTGAAGCAAGCACAAGGGAAAGATGACAATTCAGGGCATTAACTAACAGGAAAGCAACCAGCAGCAATAGAGATCCTTCACTGGCTTCACTCTACTACTACAAGGTTGCACTATCATTATATAGGGATAATTGAACTACGATAATTCGCTTGTGGTGACTAGTACAGTGACTTGTTACTCATGGGCACCATCTAGCGGTGACCATTTATTTGCATGTGGCGCCATCTACCGACCGCCACAGTAAGGGTTCAGTGTGTTTGTAAAGGAGGACCGCTGCCCTAAACCTAAAAGCAAAACCTAGATCCAAAACCTAAACTCAAAACCTAAACTCAAAACCTAATCCCTAAACTTAAACCCTAAACATAAACCTTAAACTGAAACTTAAATTTCCACCCTAAACCTAAACTTTTTGAAAAAGTACATAAAAAGCGCTCATATCAAAGGTGTAATCTCCACTAGCTAAGCCAAAGGATATGGTGAGAGAAGAACCACCGAACATGCGCACAGCAGGCACAGACACTAACTACTCAACTATGTTCACGTTGCTACCAGAACTCAACGTTGTATGTGGACAACGGTGTATACAGTTTGAATTGCAAAATTGTCCTAGCAGAGCTTTTGCCATTGATGGCAAAATATTAACTACTATTTAGCAAATCTGTGAAACAGATCACAACTAAAATTTTGATATGTTGAGAATAATCACATTAAAACAACAAAAATTTTTTCACTCCAATCCAGTCCTGATCNGCCAATTTTCAAAAAAATTGCAGTCCGATCCAGTCCTGATCCGGCCAAAATTGGCTTCAGTCCTGATCCAGTCCGATCCAGTCCTGATCCGTGCTCATCTCTGCAACTCGGTGTGAACATTTTCGTATTTAGAACAGTGGTGTACAGGATCCGGATTTTGGAGTCCAATCCGCCCGGATATTTGAATTTGGATTGGGTATCGTTTCCCTTTCAACCGGATCCCGGATCCGGACTACCCAAATGAAATAAAATGTGGCCATGCAAAAAGTCTTGATATGGAATAATAGATGTATGAGGAAAAATTACGATATTTTGAAATCATATTACTAAAAACCTACTTGTCTAATTTCTCCCGATAGATTGCAATGTTCGCTGCCGCTCGGGATCCAAACTTTCAGACTAAGGACATCTCAAGCAACATGTAGCTGGGAACCGTGTGAAGATGAACATGATGGATTCTATAGTTTTATTATAACGCAGCCCGATGTTACTCAGATGAGACATGTTTCATTTTTGAAATATATTTATTAGTAGATCATAGTAAAATGTTGGAGGCATTACATACATTATTTTCAGTGTTGAACGAAGTACGCTAGTTTGTCTGTCTCAACGGCGTACAGTAGCTCATTAATCGAACTCAAAGTGGCCTTACCTCACATTACAACTAAGTAGGAGTAATAAACATGGTGAAAACGGATGGACATTTTGACCATGTTGTTGTAGGTTGAAATACACCTGAACTGGGAATGAAAACTTGTGAAGTGTTGGATTTAACAAAACGTGGCAAGGTTGTTTATTCTCTAAGCCTAGCAGTTCTGGAATTTCAGTTTGGAAAGCGAGTTTCAAATGAAAAAGGGTTTAAGGTGATTTCATTAGGCATAAAATTGTCGTGATGGTTCTGTCGTCGTTAAATTAATTTACAATAGCTGTTGGCATTGCATGGAGTCCAGCAGGTACACAAATGTAGGCTACTACGCTAGTTGTAGGCTATCATTTGATTTAAACATCTCCATTGACAGTATATGAGATCAGTTGTAGGCTATCATTTGATTTAAACATCTCCATTAGACAGTATATGAGACTTGTGCACAACTATAACTTTTTCTACGATATAGAAAAAGAATTGTGCACTTCTTGTCAAGATCTCTCATCAACTGATTGTGGTAGGTCTAGGCAATTGCAGCCATGGCATTCAAAACGAAGTGTGTTGGCAGTGTCTATTTTTCCTCATGAGGCAACAGCACTGCTGGAGCTCTTTTACATTTAGACAAACAAAATTGTTTGATATGGTCACATGACAAGTTCAAAACGCATGACCTTCTCACTTGATAACAATATCTATGACGGCTTAATCCAATGGACAAGCGTTGTCATGGTTTTGGTGCTGGCAAGCTACGTCAGTGGCTTCTTGTTTGTTTGCGTAACCTGAAGACTAACCCCAACTCTAATCCTAAACCCTAACCCTTGTCTTCTTGTGCATATCATACTTGTCACGTGACCACCGACCACTTCAACCAATCAAACGTTTGAATAAAGGCGAAATAGCCACAACTTTTGCCTCATGAGGCAAAATAGACATTACCAAATATTTTTGCTAGTGTGCAGCTGAGTGCGCGGTTTTGGATTTGGATTGGATATCGGAGTCGATACTTTTAATGTTTCGGATACGGATTGGATATAGAGCTTATGCAAAAACTTCGGATCCAATCTGATTGCAAAATTTCGATATCCGTACACTACTGATTTAGAAATAAAACAACACAAAGAAATGTTAAATTTTTTGACTCGACATGGACTTGAGCCTGCACATCCATGACACGAAATCACTTGACAGTTTTTGAGACTCGACTGTGACTCGAAATTTTAGATGATTCTCTGACTCGAAGGGCTTGGGATTAGACTCGACTCGTTACTCCACAAATATAACTCGACCACACCACTGGCAGGAATCATCATCGAGAAAGAGTCTAAAGTAGCTGAGGGTAAATACCAGAACTGAGCTACAGCTAGTGGAGCGTTCCATTGGATGAGTTGGAGAGCTGCAAAGTTCGAATATTTTCTGACAACAGCAGTAGAAAAGGTTGATGTGCGATTCCCAACTTTAGTCTGTATCAGTGATGGAGTCTCGAGACTCGTCTCGAGACTCATTTTTGCGAGTCTCGCTTTCGAAGGTTTCTGGTCTAGTCTCGACCTCGAAGTCTACAGGTCTCGAGACTTTGAATATTGCAAAGAAATGGTATGGTAAAATTTCTATACTGCAACGATTTTTTGTTCGTTGTATTTGCAGGTAAGAAACAACCAAAACAGGTCGCAAAAATGCCAGAAATTTGATAAAAAATTCAACGAAAAATTTTTGATGATATTTTTTTTTAATATTCGGCAAAATACACACATCTTGAAGTCTCGGTCTCGAATTGAAGTCTCGAGTCTCGGTCTCGAATTGAAAGTCTCAAGTCTCGGTCTTTTGATGAAGTCTCGGTCTCAAGCTTTAACCAACTCTCGGTCTCGATGGTTACGGTCTCGACTACGTCACTTCTGTTTACTGGGTTCAGTTTGACACATCCCACTCTGGCTGAACCCAGCTGGTCTGAGAATACACATATACCATCAGCAAACATCAGAACAGTGCAACCAGATTTCCCAAAGTGCATCCCACTCTGGCTGAATCCAGCTGGTCTGAGAGTTCATCAAGGCAAGATTTGCACAAACACTTGCGTAAGAAAGTTTTACGAGCCAATGGTGGCTTTCATTACAAGTAAAAACTTTCTTTTTGCCGGTGTCAAGCGAAATTTCTGACCTATTGCTATTAGTCAGTTATTTTGCTTCTCAGAGTATAGGAATAAAGTTTGGCGTTTACTTTTTGTTGTGTACTGTGTAAATTACAATTTTTGGTTACATGTCAGATACCCACAACAAGCTACACCACGGGAATAACTATAACCATTGAAAAATATTGGACTTAGTCTTAGACTTCAATTATTTTTCTTTTTCTAACCCTAACCAAACCCTAACTTGACACACGCAAACACCAAACCCTGAGCCCTAATCATCAATTTTCTCAGCGTCTTTGATATGTAGAATACCATTCTGTGCATGCGCACATGGCATGAAGTCAGAAATTTCGCTTGACACCGGCTTAAATCTGAACAGATTTATTTAGAAAAAGAAGTCCCAGAAAAAGGCACATTTTATGGATGATGCTTTGAAAATAAGGGGCATTATAAATTTAAATGTTGAGATTTGGTTGTTGTTTGCTCCCCCCTATCAAAATTTCTGGCTACACACCTGTATGTGGCGTAATCACGTTGCCACATGGGCTTAAGGTGGCTTCACACAGAATCCGGTTACGGTCTACGAACCGGCTTACGGCCAACGGCAGTCTTTATACATCCACCAAGAACACCATCACCGATAACCACAGACCACATTAATCCGGCTTACTTTAAACCAATTTTAAGAAAGCTTTAAAGCCGTTCAAAAGCGAGAAAATTCAGCCGGATGCGGCCAGCTGAGCATGTGTGAAGGCTGCCGTTGGTCATAAGCTTGTTCGTAAGCCGTAACCGGATACTGTGTGAAGCCAACTTTTGGCTAATAATGATGACAGGATTTTGGATTTAAACAAAATTTGGTTTTCGTACGTGCATTATATTTTGCAACATAAGTTTTGGATTGGATTTCAACTTAAAAACTTAAATCACTTTATCTGGAAAAGACTCAAGGTAAAAGCATGAGGTCGACTGCCATAATCACGATATGGAAATACTACACTAACCATCATAATGTGCAATATATTGCGCCCTGCTGGCGCCTAAGTAAAAAGAAAGTCTCAGGTCTACCTCTGTGCAGGTTTTGAAAACTTGATCCTTAATATGTAGCATAGCACGACTTGACAGCCTAGGCATAAAATGTGCGCTATTCCTGATCATTACTGAAGCAAAAAGGCTCATTTATTTGTGTGCAAACGAACTGGGTTTGTCCATCAGAGGCTCAGAGATATTGCAAAAATGACTCTGACTCGAGTCGAGTCATTCTGTGAAAAACGTGAGTCTAGTCGATCCGAGTCACCATCTTTCTCAAAAAGACTCGAGCCGAGTCAAGTCACCAAATATCGTTGGGAGGATGACAGGTGCCTTCACGTGGCCCTCCTGTACGACATTCGCTACAAATGTCAACTAAACATGTCACTACGAGCGCAACCACTCCTACCTGCGCTGGATGTGTTTAGCATGGGGTAGGTCATCAAACGCCCTTCTCAGGGCGCAGCAGCCGAAATGCTGCCGAAGACTCACGACCCAACATACTGCAGCTGAACACCGAGTGGCTGACTGCAAACAAGATCTCTCTCACTGAGCAGCAGGGGCGCAACCAGCTCTTCATTTCGGGGGGGGGGCAATTTTCATGAACTTTGATTCG